>BNJV01000625.1_pt1 | contig 180792 bp, 277 predicted proteins | sample 8540591 | NCBI WGS metagenome assembly BNJV01 (sample SAMD00202457, study PRJDB9452) | human saliva metagenome | host: Homo sapiens
AAACCGGGCAGCAGGCCTGCAGGCTCCGCGCCCGGCGACCGGCGCGGCTCTGGCTCTGGCCGCGCGGCGTGATCTTATGCCATTTGAGGCTTGAGGGCATGCGTTGGCGCGGCCTCGCGACGTCGAACGTGGAAGAGAGGGCCCGCATCCCCGTAATCTGTAAAGGTTGCGGGCGCAGACCGCCTGCTTCACGAGCGATGCGGCAGCACAACGGAAGAAGGACGTTGATCGTGGGACGTCACACATTGGGGCGGACGGGCCGTTCACGCAACCCAGCGCCGACGGCGTCGAACGGCAGCGCCGCATCACTCCGTCGAGGCGCTCCGGCATCCTCAGACAGGCTCGACTGGCTCCCGGATGGGAGCGGGATTCTGGGGGAAAGGGCCGAAGCCGCGCAGTGCCGCGCCGCGAGAGCACGTCGTCGCCCAGCGTCTTTCAGATGCTTCTCGGTTTCGTCGGCGAGCTGCTCTTCACCGCCGGCGCTGGATGGTCGCTGTTCATCGTCTGGCAGGTCTGGTGGACCGACATCATCGCCGGCCAGGAACGGGAAGAGGCGGATTGCGCGCGTCAAAAGGCCAATGGGGCAGCCAGAACGAGACGAAGATCGGCGGGGCCCGCAGGCCGACCGCCTTGCGGTCGAGGCGTCACCGGGATCGGCGACGTCGAGGGGGATCATGTGCATCGAAGTTCGGCAAAGACTACTGAGGCACTCCGCATAGGTGCGGGACGTCAGCTCAGCCCGGGTTCTCGACAAGGGCGCCTTCGGCCATTACAAAGGACGCACCACGCGTGCGTAGGAGAGGTCGGCAGCTGCGCTTGGCCGCCCACCGGCGGACTTACGGCGCGCCGATGCTGCAGCGTCGTTCAAGCTCAAGGCCGGCGACCCCATCATCAGCCAGGCACGAAAGACGCCTACTTCGTCTACTACGTCAGCTCTTCGTGTTACGTGGTTTCGCCCAGCGTCGTGGAGCAGTCGTGGCGCCACGTTCCGAGCAGCCTGAGACGAAAACCCGCGGAACGACTCGCGGCCATCACGCCTGCCATCCGCCTTTCAAAGTCTCCGACAAGCGATGGATCATCCACGCAGTACGACCGCTGGGTCGCGCTGAGCGAGCGACGACTACTCAGCGGAAATGAAGTAGAGGAGAGCGACGTGTACTCCTTGGATCTGGCGCCACCTGCCCAGGGCCCGCATGGCTGCGGGTTCTTCCAGGAGCTCTCGCCCTTCTGGTATTCGCTGCGGTGGCTGAAAGTTCTGAAATTCACCTGGGTGTATCCTGGGTTGCCGACACCTTCGCCTTCCGACAACACGGTGGGCTGATGGCGGCTTCTGGTCGTCGACAACTGCGACGGCTTCGTCTACACGCTCGTCGACTATCTCCGGCTGCTGGGCGCGAGCGCCACGGTGGCAGTCCGCAACGACGTCGTGGATCCTGGCTTTCGCATCTCACCTCCTACCGACGGCGTACTTGCCTCGCCCGGCGAGAACCCGGCCAAAGGCCGGGGCGACCGTCGCCGCCGTCGAGCAATGCGCGCACCCGAGCGAAGACACGGCATGCTGGGCGTGTGCCTCCGGGCATCAGGCGCTGGCGAAGTCTTCAGCGGGGTCGTCTCACTTCGCGCCGACGCTGATGCACGGGAAGACGTCCGTCATCCGCCACAACGGCAGGGGCTCTTCAGGGGCTTCCCTCGCCGCTTACGGTCGGAAGGTACCATTCGCTGGCGGCCGGGCCGGACACGGTCAGAACGTCATCACCGCCCGCACCGACGACAGGGATCGTCATGGGCGTCGAGCACTCGAAGCTTCCCCTATGGGGCGTGCGGTTTTACCACCCCGATCGGTGCTGACCCAGGGGCGGGGTATCGGATGCTCGCCAACTGGCTGGCCGCGTGCGGCCAGCCCGAAACCTCGAAGCGGCGCGCGGCAAGCGCCTTGTACTGATTCGAGGCGGGCCTCCAGGGCCGTTGAACGGGCCGCGCAGACTCACTTTCTGGCAGGAGCTTCTCGGCGCCGAAATCGATGCGGCGACGGCTGCGAACAATGAAGGCGGGGCCGAACCAAACTGGTTCGGCCGCCCTATCGGCTCTAACCCGTGCTGTGCCGGCCCGGCCGCGTTTCAGCCCGACTTCGGCCCGACCCGCGTGAGCCAGCCCGCCTCATCAGCCCCGGCACGGCCTGAGCCACTTTCGCAGCTCGCCTCCCGCTCGCTTCCGCCGCTTGCCGCCGGAGGGCGGGAGGAGAGCTCTTAACCAGCCCGTCACCGTGGGGTGCGACCAGATCAGCACATCGGTTGGGGGCTGCGTCGTCAGGGTTGTTGCGAGTGGGCTCTGCGTCGGGCGCCGGCGTCGTCGAGGTTGTTGTGAGTGGGGCTCTCCGTCGGCTGTTGGATGTTCGTCGTGTACTTGCCGACTTGAAGGGTGACGTTACCCGCGCCGTCGGTCTTTCTGCCGATGACCTTCCGTCTTCAGCCTCGGAATGAGCCAGGTACGTAGTAACGTTCACCTTGTATCCACGTTTTCCGAGCTCTTCTGCGCCTCCTCGGCCGAAAGATTCGAAACGTTGGGAATGTCCAGTCGCCGCCGCCGGAGACTTGATGTCCGCTCGACCCCTCTTCGACGGACTCGCCCGCTTCGGGCGACGTCGAAACGACGGTGCCGCTCGTGGCTGAGTTGCCACTCGAATTGGTGATCTTACCCACCTTCAAGCCAGCTCTGTCAAGCTTCCTCTTCGCCTGGTCGAGGCTTATTCCGGTCACGTCGGGACGGTGATCTCAGGTTGCCGGACGAAAGTGGACGGTGATCTTCTCCCTTTGCTCACCGTCGATCCGGGGGAAGGCGACGAGCTGACGAACTGGCCGGCCTTGACCGTGTCAGAAGCCTGGTCGCTGCCCTTGACGAAAACGAGCCCTTCCTCCTCAAGCGCCTTCTTGGCCTGCTTTTTCGGTCATGCCGGTGAGCTTGGGAACGGTCACCTTGTCGGTGCTGTCGGCGGACGCCGTGTTCGTTGGCTTCGGGTCAGGGCTGTCGCCCGAAAACAGCGCGTAGAGTCCGATGACGGCGGCCATGGCGAGAAGGACACCGGCGATCCACATCATCTGGCGGTTTCGTCCTGCTGTTTATTCGTCCCTGAGCCTGCAGCCGGCTGAACGCCCGTTTGCCCCGAGGAAATGACGGGGCCGAGGTCGAAGTCCGCGGAAGCGCCGTCGTCGCCCGAGTGGCGGGGTCGGCGGATTCACCGGCATTGGCACGGTCTCATGGCCGCCGTGACGGCGGGGGCGTTGACCCCCTCGCCGCGGGCCGCCGAAGAAGGTCGCTCCTGAACTCCGCGGCGTTCTAGTAGCGCTCATCGCGATTCTTGGCCGACTTCATGACGACGGTCGATCGTGTCCGGGATGTCGGGGAACATCTCCGAGGCCGGCTTGGGCGCTTCGGAGACGTGCTGGTAAGCCACAGCCACCGCCGAATCTCCGGTGAAGGGAGGCTTCCCGGTCAGAAGCTCGTAGAGAAGGCAGCCGGTCGAATAGAGATCGGACCGGGCGTCGACGACCTCGCCGCGAGCCTGCTCTGGCGACAGGTATTGCGCGGTTCCCGCAACCGAGTTCGTCTGGGTCATCGTGGCCGCGGGTCGGCGATGGCTCGCGCGATGCCGAAATCCATGACCTTGACTTTGCCGTCCGGTGTGAGGCATCACATTGCCGGGCTGATGTCCCTGTGGATGATGCGCTTCGTGGTGCGGTATTCGAGCGCCGAAAGGACTCCCGTGACCGCTTACCGCTTCTGCGATCGGAACGGGCTCCCCGGTCGTCAGAAGGGAGGCGACGGTGCGTCCCTTGACGTACTCCATGACGATGTAGGGCAGCGAGATCTCGTGCCCGGTGGCCGTTGTGACCGGGGATTCGCCGGTGTCGTAGACGGCCACGATCGACAGATGGTTGAGCGCGGCGGCGGATTGGGCCTCGCGCCTGAAGCGCCTGCAAGGAACAGAGGGTCCGCAGCCAGGTCCGTGCGCAGGATTTTTGATGGCAACCGTTCGTGACAACCGGGTGTCAGCTGCAGGTGGACCTGGGCGTGCCTCCGCGTCCGATGAGATCGCCGATCTCATAGCGGCTGCCCAAGATGCGGGGGATGTCAGTCACGCCGTCACCTTTCTCTCGCAGTGATTGTGGATTGGGGACGCCGTCATCATGAGGACCCCAAGTACGCTTGTATGACTTTTCGTGCGATGGGCGCGGCCACCGAGCCGCCGTCGCCGTTCCATCCGGCGTTGCCCGAGTTCTCGACCACCACGGCGACGGCGATCTTCGGATCGTCGGCGGGCGCGAAGCTCACGAACCCACACGTGCGGCGGCGTCGAGGCGTTGATCTCCGCGGTGCCGAGTCTTTCCGGCGACCTTCACGCCCGAGATCGCGGCTCTGTGTCCCGTTCCCGATTCGACGTCGGCGACCATCATCTCCTGCATGTGCTTCGCCGTCGTCTTCGACATCGCACGCCCGAATTCACCTTCGGTTTGGTGTTCGAAATGACGTCGAGGTCCGACGTGAGGGTCTGCTGGACGATGTGCGGTTCCGCGGCGACGCCGTCGTTGGCGATCCAGCGCCGATGAGGGCCATCTGCATCGGAGTGACCCGGATGTCCTGCTGGCCGATGCTGTCCATTGCCAGCGCGGATTTGCCGGAGGGCTCCGGGAACCGCGAGGAGCTGACTTTCTGCGGCGTCTCAAACGTCTTCCCGAAGCCGAACTTCTTGGCTTGTGCCATCATCTTCTCCCCGCCTACGTTGACGCCTCCCATTGCGAAAGGAGTGTTGCACGACTGGATGAAGGCCTGGCGCAGGGAGACGGCGCCCGGACCCGTCCCGCAGGAGCGCTCGCCGGGGTTGTCGATCTTGTGGGTCGTCCCGGAGGGGTCCAGGTGTCGGGCGCGTCGACGATCGAATCGGGCGTGAGGTCCGAGTTCTCGAGCATCGCCGTGGCCGTGAGCATCTTGAACGTCGAGGCCGGGGGCGTACTGGTCGCCTCCGATGGCGCGGTTGACGAGCGGGCGTGTTTTGTCTGTGCTCAGTTGGCTGTAAGCCGCCCTTGCGGCCTTCGAGTCGTGGGTTGCCAGCTGGTTGGGGTCGTAGGAGGGCGTCGAGACCTGGGCGAGGATCGCACCGGTCTTCGGATTGATGGCGACGACGGCGCCGCGCTGGTTTCAGGGCCTCGGCGGCGGCCTTTTGCGCCGCGGGGTTGAGGTGAGGGAAACTGCGCCGCCCTTGCGGTGCGAGCCCGATATCATCTCTTGGATCCGCTGGGTGGTCAATGCCGAGTCGGACCCGCCGAGCACTCCGTTTTCTGCCCGCTCGATTCCGTCATCGAATTGTGGGCGGTTGAAAAGTAGCCCGTGATGTGGGCGTAGGCGCTTCCCGCCTTGTACTCGCGTTGATACTCGTAGCGGATCGTCGACGGCGGTCGAGACCACGATGGATTCGCCGTCGACGATGATCGGGCCGCGTTCGGTTCCGTATTCTCGGTAGAGGGTCCGGGCATTGCGTGCGTCAGAGTTCAGCTTCGGCGCCTGGACATACTGCACGTAGTGGCCATGGTCATGAGCGCCAAGAACATGGCGAAGACAAGAGAGCCATTCTGCGGATTGGGACGATTCACAGTTTCACCACCTGCGTCTCAAGGGCGTCGTTCTTATTCGAGGGACTATCTTTCTCCAGTTCGGGTATGGTCTTGAGGAAATCGTCCGAGGGAAGCGGGTCGGCGGTGGCCGGGCGCCTGGCCGAGTCGGATATGCGCAGAAGCAGGGCCGATGATGATCCAGTTCGTCATGAGCGCCGAGCCTCCGTGTGCAAGGAAAGGCATCGCGAGTCCGGTGAGGCGGGATGAGACGGGTGACGCCTCCACGACGACGAAGCACTGGATGGCCACGGTGAAAGCAATGCCCGTCACCAGAAGCTTGCCGAAGCCGTCGCGGAGGACGACCGCGGTGCGCAGGCCGCGGACGACGATGATGAGGTAGATGCAAAGAAGCGCCAAAAGCCCGATCAAACCGATTTCCTCGGCGAAGGAGGCGATGATGAAGTCGGGCTGGCCGCGTAAAACCTTGTTGAGGTAGCCCTGGCCCCAGACCGGTGCCGAACAATCCGCCCGAGGCCATGCCGAAAAGCCCCTGCACGAGCTGGAAGGATCCGTGGGCGGAGTCGTAGACGTCCGAATCCAAGGCGTGCAGCCGACGGTGAAACGGGCCTGAACGTGGGAGACCTGGCTGACGATGACGCGGCGACGCCGAGGGCGGCGGCGAGGCCGCCGATCGCTATCCAGGAAACCCGCTCGGTCGCTGCGCACAGCATGCCGACGAACAAGCCGAAGAAGAGGATCGCGGTTCCGAAGTCCTTCTCCATCACGAGACGGCCATGCACGCTGCCCGAGGCTGCGAGTATCGGAATGAAATGGCGGGCTTTCGGCCAGCGAATGCCCAAAAACTTCGGGCCCGCCAACGAAAGGTTGTCGCGTTCGGTGACGAGGTATCCCGCGAAGAACACGGCGAAGCAGATCTTGGCCAGCTCAGCCGGCTGGAAGGACATTCCGATGTTGATCCAGATGCGTGCGCCGTTGATGGTCCGTCCGAGCCCCGGAACCATCGGCAGCAGCAGGAGGACGATGCCCGCGATGAGGCTGGTCCACGTGAAAGACGGCGCAAGGTGCGATGGTTGCGCAAAAACGATGACCGTGCCCACCATGAGGGCAATGGCGACGAAGGACAGGAAGAGCTGGTTCGAAGCGTGGTCGGTCTCCTCGGCGATGTCTACCCGGTAGATCACGGCGAGCCCCAGACCGTTGAGGGCGAGGGCGGCGGGGAAGAAAACCGGATCCGCGTAGGGCGCAAAGCGTCGGACGACGACGTGCGCGCCCGCGGTGGTCAGGACGGTGACCAGGAAGATCTGGGGAAGGAAGGCGGGAGGCCCGACTCTCCGACGCCCAAATGGACGAGGCAGTAGGGCAGAAAGCCCGAGAGGGCCAAGCAAGAGGACCGCCCCGGAAGGCGTCCGCTTCGTGGGGAAGTTTGGGTGACGACGCTCGCGGATTGGCCCCGGCGTCGGATTGGAAGTTTGAGCGGGCTGGCGGGTTGCGCCGGCTGGTTCGACTGAGCCCGGCTGAACCGGCTGCCCGGGCTGCCCAGGTTGCCCAGGCTGGCCCTGCCCGGGCGCGGTGGGCGCTGGCGTCGTCGCAGAAGCGACTCGGCGAGGGAGACGGGCTCGGAGTGCTGCTGCTGGGCCCTGAGATTGAAAACCACGGCGCGGGCTTCGCCCAGCGAGCTGCGGGTGATCGGGGAGGACAGCCGTTCGCGCCACCGACGGAAGCTGCGAGACCGGGATGTTCGTCCGCTCGTAGACCGAGGAGAACGAGATCGGGCCGATGGATTCGGGTATCCCCCGGTAGATCGTCACCTTGCCGCCGTCGACCGCGACGTAGTACCGCCCCTGGGTCCAGCGATAGGCCGCGAACAGACCCCGATCACGATGGCCAGAACGGCGAAGACGACGGCGGCCTTTGCGGCGGCGCGCGAACGAGGCGGCTCTTCGGGCAACGCCTCCGATTCGTTTTCCGCCGTGTCTTTTGACGGCCCTCTTCGAGGTCAAGGCTGCGGCCTTGGCCGCGTGCGGACGTGCCGCCGCGGGTCGGCTTCGCGGTGTCGACCGCGGCCGAACCCACGACGATGGGATGCTGGCTGCGGGGCACCTCGTGGGTGCTCTTGTCGTCGACGACCTCTGCAAGCACCACGGTGACATTGTCGGGCGCTCCGCCCGCCAACGCCAGCTCGATGAGGCGTTCGCCGGCGTGGACGATGTCCATGCCCGCCAAAATCGACTCAATCGTGTCGTGGGCCACCACGCCGAACAGTCCGTCGGAGCAGGCAGCCAGCGGTCGCCTGGAACGGCTTCCCGAATTGACTCGTCGATCCTCGACGTCGCCGGGGTGTCGCCGAGCGCTCGCATGATGACGTTGCGCTTCGGGTGGTTCTCCGCCCTTCGGGCGTGATCTGGCCGTGGTCGACGAGGAACTGGACGAGGTGTGGTCATGCGTGACCTGCGTGAGAACGCCGTCGCGCAAGAGGTAAGCCCGAGAATGCCCGATGTGGACCATTCCGAGCTTGTTGCTGGAACGCAGGAGCGCGATGCATGTCGAGCCCATTCCGCCGAGCTCGGGGTCCGCTTTGGCGCGGTCGACGAGGGTCTGTGTGCGCCTCGTTGACGGCCGTGCGCAGAAGCGGAATGAGATCGTCTGCGCCGTAGACGTCGTCGTCGAGCGAGGGCAAGATGCCCCACGGCGACGGAAGAGGCGACGTCCCCGGCGGCGGCTCCGCCCATCCCGTCGGCGAGGACGAGGAGATTGGGCGAGGCGTATCCGGCGTCCTGGTTGTTGGACCGAACCAGGCCGACGTCGGAGAACGCGGCGAATCGAAGCTGAATACCCATTAACGCAACTCCATGGTGGTGCGCCCGATGACGACGGGGAACCCCCGGCCCCACAGGCGTGGGCGTGGTTATGCGCTTTCCTCCGATGTATGTGCCGTTGGTCGAATCGAGGTCTTCCACTCACTCATTGGCCGCCCTCTTGGTAGAAGCGGGCGTGCCTGGAGGATGAGTAGGAATCGTCGAGCACGAGGGCGGAATCGGGTGAGCGTCCCACGATGATCTGAGAGGTTCCCAGCGGAAGCGACGTGCCGGTCAGCGGCCCCGCGGTCACGGTGGAGTGCGGAGACGAGTTTGCCGGGAGAGCTTTTTCGCAGGCGTCTGGGGCTCGCGGCCCGACGACGCCTCGCTTCCGCAGCTGCTGCGGCCTTCGAAGCCTTGCGCGCCGTCCCTTGACGAGTGCGCGGCGATCGCACCCTGGGTTCCGTAGACGTCGCGGCGCAGCGTGAAGACTACGGAGAAGACAAAGATCCACAGCAGGGCGAGGAAGCCCAGGCGAAGAAGTGTGAGGACTAGTGCGCTCATGCTGTTCCCGGTGAGTTCCAGAACATTATGTTTGTGCGTCCGATCGTGATCGTGTTGCCGTCCACAAGAGTGGCGGCCGTGATCTTGTGGCCCTCGACGAAGCTTCCGTTCGTGGAGCCGAGGTCAGTTGCGATGACGCCGTTGGGCGTCGCCTTGAGCTCGAGATGACGGCGGGAGATCCCCGTGTCGTCTGACGGTGATGTCGCATTCGGACCCTCTTCCGATCACGGTGACTGCGCCGGTCAGGAGATAGCGGTCGGGGCCTATGGCGATGATCGGGTGGCCCGATTGGACCGACGAGGTCGCCGGCGCGACCGCGCCTCGTTTGATCAGGGCCTCGACCTGAAGGCTGCCGGATTTGAGGGTCTCGTCCGTGTCGAACGCGATCCGAACCGGGCCGAGGAGGGTGTAGTCCCTGCTCTGTGGCGTAGGAGGTGACCGCCAAGGCGATCTCCTCGGTCAGGGCGTCCTCGCTCCATTGAGCCATCGTCTCCCGGTCTTTCGGCGAAAGCCGGATGACGAAAGTCGTTCGGACTGATGATGCGGTCGCGGCTCATCGTGGCAGAGTTCCGTATCCATCGCCTTCTGACTGCAGACGTGATCTCCACCGGTTTGAGCTCCGACTGGAAGGCGCGCGAGAAGACGGATGCCACCGCGCTCTCCACGCCCCTTTCGAACTTTTCGAATGCGCCCACAAGACACCTCCTATCAACGCAACATCAGTCTTAACGATACGGCGAAATCCCCCGCAAGGCATCATCGTACCGGGCCTTCTCCCCAAAGGTTTGACGGCGAACACACTGGATTTGCGGCGCTTGGCCGCGTTCGGGGCACCGAGTAAGCCGATAACGTAACAGCGGACCGACGACGAATTGTGGGATGCGACACTTTTTAACACAACGGTAGTTGAATATGAAATAAGATGTTCAAGGCCAATCGGTCCGACGTCGGAGTGCCCGCTAAGGAGGTCTCGTTCGCATTGATCGGCGCAGATGCAGGCTCCGGTCCACCGGATCTGTTCGACGCCCGTCTGTTCGAGACCCGGGGCGACCCGGCGTCGCCATCGTGAAAGGAAACCGTGTCCAAGCGCAATCTATTCTGCGCTCGCGAAGGTCCTCGCGGCAGTGCTGGTCGCAGCGGGCGCCGCCGCGATCGTCGGAGGCAAGATCGCCCCACTCGACGGTCTCGAGCAACTCGCCCAGGAGAGGATCGACATGCCCTCCAAGGGCGGCATCGAAGCGCTCAAAGACAAGGAGTCGAAGGGAGGAGCTTCGCCCTCTACATCGGACAGAGGGCTCACAACCGGCTCAAGCGAAGGCCTTTGCCGACCATTACATCCGCCAGCACATGCTCGAGCCTCCGGCGGCAAGACCTTCGAGGAGGTCTCCAGGCAGTACATGTCTTCGCGCGGCAAGGTCTCAGCGGACCAGGAGGCGAAGCTCAAAGACCTGCGCCAGACCCTGTTTGAGGGGCAACCTCGGTGCGCGGCATGCTCCTCAACGCCTACGGCTGGTGGACGGTGGGAACGATCACTCTCTTTGCCGGCGTCGGACTTGTGGTTCTCGGCATTGCCCTCGCAATCCTTGGTTTCGGCGTTTTGAGGCCGAAGAAGGCAGAAGCGAAGCCGACGGAAAAGGGAGTAGGCGGAAAGCGTCCGAGGCCGACGGGCGAAGTGTCGCAAAGGATCATCGCCGTCGGACTTGGAAAACCCGGCGGCGGCCTATATGCTGTAGGTCGCCGCGCAAGCGGCTAAGCTCAAGTGGCGGAATAGGCAGACGCGCACGGTTCAGGTCCGTGTGCCCGAAAGGGCGTGTGGGGTTCAACTCCCCTTGAGCACCGATACGGTTTGAACACAGACGCACAGCGTATGCGACTGATGCACCCACAAAGAATGGTGCATTCATAAACATGCAAAGCCGCTTTCCCTCATCCAGGCCCCGTGCCTTTGACTTCCATGTCGGCCCGTTCCCCTTTCGAAAGCTTGTTTGCAGCCCGTCCCTGTCCGTGGGCTAACTTCGGTGCGCAACGGTTGGCGACTCCATAGGCGCGCATCTGTGAGCCGCGGTTGGCGGTGTCGAACGGCAGTCTCGCCCTTCGTCGTCCATAGGCGCGCGTTCGTTGGCGACGAGCTCGTGAGACGTCGACATGCGCATCTGTCTTCGAGGTCCGGCGGCGTCGACGGACGCTTCCTCCGTCTTCGTTTGCCGGGAAAGCCTTAGATCCAAAGCAGAGGGCGACGGCGTCGGCCGTTTCTTCCACGCCCAAGTCCAGGAGGTTTCGAACTGTCTTTTGCGTTCTCAAGCGACTTTTGTACAGAATCGAAAGTTTCTCTATATAAAACTTCCAGGTGCGAAAGATAAATCTTGACGTTTGGCTTTGCGTTTCCAAAGATGGGAAATATGCATTTTTGTACTGGCAAAGCAAGGAATGAAATTCATTTTATAAAGGGCTTTGAAATATTCACAGTATATCGACTCATATTCGTAGTCTCGGATATTGTGTGTGCCATTTGAAAGGAACTTGGGCGCAGTTCGTATGCTCGCTGATAGAGTCAGCGGTTCTCCTCCTTTTCATGCGCCTCATTGGCCTTCGAATTTGATCGGAAGCTATGAGCAAGAAGGTGTCGATAGCGGGACTAAACGTGTTTGTCAATGGTGTGAGTAAACCCCTTGGTCACGCTTGTGCCGATCGATACCCGCTAGTAGTCTTCAAACCAAGCGAAGTAAATACGACTAAAGAACACAGCCGACGGTGCCCTGGTACAGCATCGGGTTGAGTCTCGATTCGGCAAAAGAGAATCGATGCTTCGCAAGCCTTCACCTCTCAAGTGGATCGGTTGGCGATCGCGACCGGCAAAACTTGACGACAACCAGATAGAAGACCCATCACGACTGAGATTGATGCTTTCTCTACTCAGGGGCTTCTATTAGGGACGTTTCCATTCTGGCGGCGTTCTTTCCGTCAACCTGGTGCGCACACCCCTTGTGCGTGTCGTCAAACGCATCGTTCTTCGATCTCCCTTGCCACTCTGACCTTGTCAACTCTTCTTTAAACGATCTCGTCAACTCTTCTCTAAACGCTCGCCGCCCCTAGACGCGGAGCGCGTTTCCAAAGCTTGGTTTCCCATTCAGGGCCGAAAAGACCAACCTCGTTGCTGCCAGTCGTGGCGCCCGCGGCGCATGACGGGTGTGGAAGTCGTTGTCACATTGTTCTGCCGAATAGAGGAATCGTTCGTCGAAACACGTGGAACGGCTTAAGTCACAAACAACAAACAAAGGAGGTGGCCTCAATGGCTACGTACGTTTCTCCCATGATCGAAGAGATCGCCGATTACACCGACACCACTCAGTACTGCTACCTCGGCTGGGCCGACGCCTTCGGCGGCGGTTTCGGCGGCGGTCGCTGGTACCCCGTGCCCTGGTGGTGAGTCCGTCGCGCTCCTGAGCGCAGCGAAACCCAGCCAAGGCGGAATTGGACGGCGAAAGCTGTCCGCCGCGGAGGCTCGGCTGCGAGAAGGCTGTGGCCGGGCGCCGCGTCGCCGGACGCCGACGTTCTTCTGATTCCCACCTGAACGGACATCCCTGGGTGTGGGCCAGCGTTCTGGCTCACACCCAGGTTTCAACTAGGAGCGAAGACCGATGCAGACATTGCTGGAGACTTTCCGACCCGACGAGCGCCGCCTCGTCTCGGTGCAGCTTTCGCCATATCTCGAGTGGTGGGTCGCCGACGCCGCCGACGCGAACGGCTTAGCCGTTCCGACGTCAGTTTCGACGTCCCGGAGTCTATGCGCGAGACGGTTCTCGGGCTGCCGCACCGTGCGACCATTCGCCGGGCGGCGGAGGAGCTTGTGCGCACCGACAGTCCGGGCGTCGCCGTTCTCTTCGACGGCACGGGTGATCGCCCTGGTTCCGGCGTGGTCGGGCGAAAGCCTGTACTGGGCGGCCAAAGACGGCGTTCTTCTTCTGTCGACGTCGGCGCGCTCAATCGCCAAGGAGATAGAGCCGACGTCAACCGCGCTTTCCTCGCCTCCTTCTTGGTGGACGGCCTTCCCCTCGGCGTGATGTCCAGAATCTCCCGTGGGACGGCGTACAGGCGCTCGCGCCCTTCGAAATGCTCCGGGCGAGACAGAGATTTGAGGATTCGAGCGTCAACGCCCGGCCCGTTCAGGTCTCTCCCGCATTGGAGCCCGATCGGCGAGGATGAGGGGACGTCGACTGAAGGCGTGAGGGCTTTGCGCCAAGCGCTGGTGGAGGCGACATATCGGCGGTGCGCCGGGCAAGAAGGCGTGATTTCCTGCGACATTTCGGGCGGGGTCGACTCGGCTGCGAACGCCTATCTTCTGCGGGCGCTCCACATGGACTTCGACGCGACGCACGCCTCGTCGAGCTCTGAGTACAACCTGGACGACATGTGGGCCAGGCGTATCGTCAACGACGTCGGCGCGTCGGCTGTGTTCTATCCCGCGCTCGGATCGACAGGGCTCACCTTCGACGCCGGGGCGGCCTTCTAACGGCTATGTTCCGGAGACGCCCGTCATGTGTGCGACACCGAAGGATACGCCAAGGCGTTGGCGGATCGGACGGAGCCCGCCCGAGGCGGCCGATTCGGCGGGGAGGCACCATGCCGAGCATTTCGACCCGCCGCCGTCTGTTCGTCTGCAGCTCATGGGGCTCGGCGGCGACGAGCCGTTTGCCCCATTGCCGACGATAGCGTGGTCCCCTGGCGCACCAGGCGCCCTTTGCGGGCACCCCGTCTGGCGATCGCTTACTGCAGAAACAACCGCATACCCCTGCGGCGCAGGGTTCCGAGCATCGCCAGCAAGGTCGAGGTACGGGCGGTGGGTCAGCCGCTCGATGCGCGAGCTCGCCTCCAAAGGATCGACGCCAAACGACGATCTGTCGTGGTCAGGGCGGATTCTCCTTCCCCTCCTATATGCTCAACGAGGGCGAAGGAGCTCGTGCGCGCGCCGTTCGACGTCGGCCGACTCGAGCCTTTGAACGAGGACCGCACCGTCAACCAGGCCCTGGGTCGCTGCTGGGGCAGGCGGCGATCATCCGCCAGGTCAATGACATGTTCGGCCGGGGCGGCATAACGTGGACGTCGATCTTCGTCGATCCAGGGGTCATAGGCGCGGCTTTCGCCCTTCCCTTGAAGACGCGGCTGCATCCCTATATCAACAAGCCTTCCCTCTACCGCGCCATGCGCGGGCTGATGCCTCGCGAAATCTTCGCGAGGGCGACGAAGGGCGAGTACACGAAGGACTCGTACAAGACGTTCTTTTGCTCGCCGAGAGTCCCTCGTGGACGAGCTTGCGCATGGATACGTGGGGCAGCTGGGCTTGATCGATCGCAGCGCCCTCAAAGCAAGGCTGTCGATGCGGGCGGTCTCCAGCGAGTTCCTCTTCGAATTGAAAAGGCTGGTAGCCGCTGAAAGGTGGATCCGAAGTGTTCGGTAAAAGAAGGAAAGAAGAACGCGGCGCCGGACGGCTGTCGCTGGCCCCAGGGCGTCTCTGTTCTTGAGACTGAGAAGGGCACGGTCCTTTTTCGACGGCAGCAGGGGCCGGTATTTCCAGCTCAACGAGCTTGGGCTGATCGTCGTGCGCTCTCTTGAGGGAGGGGAAGGACGCAGACGCGATCGTCCGCCGCGTCGTCGAGGGTTTACGACGTCGACGCGAAGACGGCCGACGCCGACGTGAGAGCCTTCCTCGCCCAGATCAAAGAACTCGGAGGTCGCGGTGTGACAGGCCTACTCGCCTTGTGAACGCCTCCGTGCCCCCATGGTCGGAGGCTGGCGTGGGCGGCTGGTTGAGCATGCCGTCGCAAAATGCCGTGAAACCGCGGAGCCTGCGGCGGGGCGTGGGCGGGCGGCTTGCAACTTGCGGTCTGTGACGATTTCGGAACCGTCTGCCGACCCGCTGAACAACGCCGCTGCCCGCGGGCGGCGAGCGATCTCGAAGCGGCGCGGCGGGCGGGCCTCGGCGGGCCGCTTCGATTGCTCGTGAAATCTTTTAGGAACTCGAGTTCAGGGCTTTGCGCGCGCCACCAAAAGAACTAATCGATGCAATTTTTAAATATATATTGTGGTTAAAAACTTAGTTAAATATGTAAGTAGTTACTTCTAATGTTATTAGATTATTAGACGTTAGTCAATAGTAATTTTGTCACCTCTTGTGCCCTTGAGTCTGACCTCTTCGGAAGTAAGCTTTTAGTCAAGCAAAGAAAAACGAGGGTAAAACATAATGAATCTGATGTGTTTGTCAAACTGAAGTTCGAGCCGTGGTTCTTTACAAAGAGCCGAAGCTCCCCAGGCTTTGAACCCTGAGACGGCTTGATCGGCGATCGGTTGAGCGTTTCGAAAAATTGAAATAATCCATTTTTAAGGTTGAACGGAAGAGATCCGTGTTCGGAAAGTCTCTCGCAATAATCCCGTTTCCGACGGACCGCAGCTCTGCGCGATGTATTTAGGCGCACATCGCCTTTAGGCGTGGATCTTCTTTAGGACGTGCAGTCGTTTTAGGCGTACGCGTCGCCGGACGCACGCCTGTCGGCCCTGATTGAATCGTTCTGACTCACCTCTCTCATTTTCCCGGATTCTCGGGTCTCACTAGCTTGGCTTCCCGCTTTTCGGGAGGCCGTCATGAACTCAACCCGTCGCCGTCCATTCGTCTGTGGCGTGACGGGATGGAGGCCGCGTCGTTCCATGTCGCTCGTTTGAGCGTGCGAAGCGGCTTGACTGTATACAACAACGAATAGGAGGCGGCCTCATGGCTACTTTACGTTTCCCCGCGATTGAGCAGATCGCCGACTACACCGTTGCGACCCAGGGATTCATTCCCGGCCCATTCCGTGACATCTTCGGCGGCCGCGGTAACATCATCTTCTCAAACGGGAACCTCTCCAGCTGAGTCTCGTTAGGGCAGGCAATGTCCTAACGAACTAGCTGAGGCTGGGGGATGCGTCGACGCGTCAGACAGTGAGGAACCTTACGCGTCGGCGCATCCAGGCCGCACCGAAGGAAGCGTTTCGCGCTTCACGAAGTCTCTCGCCGCAAAACGGCATATCCTCGAAGCAACAATCTTGTAGTTTCTTGAAAATTACAAGACTATTAGCATACCAAACCTTTAATTTAAAGGGAGGAAAAGCGTAAATCAATGACTTCTATGTCACTATTTTAGTTCTTGAAACGACCTGTACTGGATAGTAGTCTTATAACTAAGCGAACGGAACGAGGTTAATCACTACAACTTCGGTGCTCTTGTAAAGCAGCGAGTTGAAGCTCGATCCATCACACAAATGAATAGGATTTAAAACTATCCGTTAGCCTCAAATGGATTGGCTAACGCCAATGATCGCTCATGTTCGGTCCTAGGGTATCCGAGTTTTCGAATCCTTCGTCGAAAGCACTTCTCGGATTCGCAAAGATCTGCTGACATGCGTTGATCCCGGCGGTGAAGAATCGTCGGCCTCGCGCTAGAGCGCTTTTCGAGAGCTCCTGGTGCCTTTGTCATTTCTCTTATTCCCTCATACTTTTTGATTGGCGATTTAATAGTTCACGTCGGATCAACTAAGGACATATGGCCTTTGCCGACGGGGACTGCCGCAAGCTTAGCTTTCCCCAGGAAAGTCTTTAGACCAACCCGTCGATGCTTATCGGGTGCCCGTGCAATCGAAGTGCCCGCGGCGTGACGGGATGGAGGCCGCGTCGTTCCATGTCGCTCGTTTGAGCGTGCGAAGCGGCTTGACTGTATACAACAACGAATAGGAGGCAGCCTCGCGGCTACTTACGTTTCCCCGCGATTGGAGCAGATCGCCGATACACCGACACGACCCGTGGCTTCTATACTGGCAAGTTCTACGACGTCTTCGGCGGCAGGGGCACTTTCGCCATCGTGGTGTGAAATATCGGCTAGCTTGTTGAAGCTTCGCTCTTTTAGCTTCAACAAGCTAGCCGCAGCCTGAGAACTGAGGCATCGGCCTTGATAGCCGTATACGTTTCCTCTGTCATCAAGCAGATCGTTGGGACAAGGCTATCATCCACGGTCGGTTGGTTCCACGGTTCTCAGATCTCTTTTCAACAATCAAGGAGGTAGCTTCAATGGCCGCGTACGTTTCTCCGACGATCGAGGAGATCGCCGAGTACACGGATGTCACTAGGGCTACGCTTTTATGGCGGGTGGCGCGACCTCTTTGGCGGTCACGCCCTCTTAATAGGCCCGATGGCCCTGAAACGTGGTGCCGCACGGCATCGTGTCGATTTCAGTTTGGAGAGTCTGAACTGGAAGTTACTGACTTTCCTGTCTGCGAAATCGATTCATTTCGAACCTAACCAATTGACAAGGAGGTGCTGTAATGGCTGCGTACAATTTCCCCATGATCGAGCAGATCGCCGATTACACCGATGCGACGCAGGGGCTGCGCTACGGCTTCCTCGTACGACGCTTTGGCGGCCGTCTTCTGAGGACCTGGTAAAGGCATATGCAGTTGCTGTGACCTTTGGGTGCCGCGCCAATGGAAAGCTGTTTTGGCAGCTGAAAAGCGGCGCGCAATCGACCTGCAGACAAGGTTGCGGTCAACCGCAGCGCCAGGTTCTCCATGGCGGGGGCTGAGGACTCAGATTTTTCGGCTCCCGCCGACGGACCCGACAGCCACATAATCGTCAAGTTCAACAATTAGAAGAAAAGAATAGGAGGCAGTCTCATGGCTGCCCACGTTTCCCCTGCGATCGAGCAGATCGCCGACTACGCCGATGCGACCCGCGGTTGGTTCTACGGACCCTTGCGTGACTTTATCGGCGGGCGAGGACGCATCGTCCCTCTGACCGGGGCCGGTGTTGAGTCGAACTGCGCGAAATAGCAATGCCTTTTGAGGATGTTTAGCGCATCGTCGCCTCAATGGCCTACAGGAATGCACCCGTCGCGAGCATTCGGCGTTGCGTTTGAATGCTGGGCGTCACATTGCCGGATGCGGGCCGATGCCCCTTGGTCCGCATCCGGTTTAAAGCAATACGTCGCCCTGCGGCGCCTCTGACGAACCGGACGACGCGCCTACGCAGGTCAACCAGTAACTTCCGTACTCGATTGAAAACCGACTCACGCATCCCGATCGAGGCACCGACTCAAGGGCCCGATAGAGCACAACGACTCAGACGTTCCGATGATAGAAAGACTCACACACCCTGCCGGGAAACAGGGAGGCAAGATTGTCAGAGACACTAATAGAAGGAAGGCGCTCGGACGGCTTTCGTCTTTCTTCGACACGGGTTCCGCCCGGCCTCGAATGGCGGGTGCTTGACGAAGGCAGGCGTGAGCGGACGGTCCGTTTCGGTGTGGCCTTCGACGTCCCGCAAAGCCATGCGCGATGCGGTCGCAGCGCTGCCCTGACGAGGTCACGGCGCGGCGTGCGGCGGAAGAGCTCGCGGAACACTGGACGGTTCGGGGTCGCCGTTCTTTCGACGGGGCGCAGACGATCGCCCCTGGTTCCGGCGTGGTCCGGGCAAAGCCCCTCTATTGGGCCGTGAAAGACGGCGTTCTTCTTCTGTCGACGTCGGCGCGCTCAATCGCCAAGGAAATCGGAACGGCGGTGAGCCGGAACTTCCTCGCCTCTTTCCTGGTGGACGGCCTTCCCCTCGGCGTGGCGTCCAGGATCGCTCCTGGGACGGCGTCCAGGGCGCTCGCACCCTTCGAAGGCGCTCCGCGTGGATCGCAATCTGACGGGGCGGAACTTCAAAGCCCGCCCGATCCAGATTCCGCCTGTCTCGAACGGCCGGGAGAAAGCGAGGAAGACGTCGACAACGCGGTCGCGGCTCTGCGCCAAGCGCTGCTTGAGGCGACTTTCCGTTGGTGCGAGCGGGGCGGCCCGATCTCCTGCGACGTTTCGGGCGGGGTCGACTCGGCTGCGAACGCCTATCTTCTGCGCGCGCTCCATGTGCACTTCGACGCGACGCACGCCTCGTCGAGCTCTCAGTACAACCTCGACGACATGTGGGCCAGGCGCATCGTCAGCGACGTCGGCGCACCCCGCCGCGTTCTACCCGGCGATCGGGCGACCGGCTCACCTACGACGCCAGCGTGCCCTTCCCCAACGGCTACATCCCCGAAACGCCGCCCATGTGGTGCGACAGCGAAGGGTACGCCCAAGCGCTCGCGGATCGGCCCCGCCCAGCCGGCGTGCAATTCACGGGGCTGGGCGGCGACGAGCTGTTTGCCCCGCTGCCGGCCATGGAATGGTCTCTGGCGCACAAGCCCCCTTGCGGGCGCCGTTCCTGGCCGATCCGCTACTGCCTCAACCGCCGCCTGCCCCTGCGGCGCGGGAATCCCGAGCATAGCCAGCAAGATCGAGTACGGACGCTGGATCGACCGCTCAATGCGCGAGCTCGCCTCCAAAGGTTCGACGTCGAAGGACGATCTGTCATGGTCCGGCGAGGTTTGCCTACCCCTCGTACCTCTCAGGCGAGGCAAAAGAGCTCCTTCACGCCCCCTTCGACGCCGGGTCTCTCCAGCCGATGAACCGGGACCGGACCGTCCACCAGGTCTTGGAGTCTCTGTTGGGGCAGGCCGCGATCATTCGCCAGGTCAACGACATGCTCGGCCGGGACCGAACAACGTGGGCCCTCGATTTTCGTCGATCCCGGCGTCGTGCGCGCGGCCCTTGCTCTGCCTCTGAAAAATGCGCAGGCATCCCTTCCCTGAACAAGCCGATGCTGTATCGCGCCGTGCGCGGGCTCATGCCCCGCGAAATCTTCGCGAGGGCGACGAAGGGCGAGTATTCTCAGGATTCATACGAGACGCTGTACGCGCGCCGCAAGCACCTCGTCGGCGACCTTGCCGACGGCGCCGTCGCGGAGCTGGGCCTCATCGACCGCAAGGCCCTCAAATCGAAATTGTCGATGCAGGCGCTCTCCAGCGAGTTCCTCTTCGAATTGAAAAGGCTAGTCGCCGCTGAAAGGTGGATCCGCAGTGTTCGCTAAAAGAAAAAAGATGACGAACGAGGGCCTGTCGCTGGCGCCCGGGTGTCCGTCCTCGAAAACGGAGAAAGGGCACGGTCCTTTTCGACGGCTGGCAGGGGCGGTATTTCCAGCTCAACGAGCTCAGGCTGATCGTCGTGAAGTCGCTAGGGAGGCGATGGGCGTCGATGCGATCGTCCGCCGCGTCGTCGAGGATTACGACGTCGACCCGAAGACGGCCGACGCGGACGTGAGAGCCTTCTCGCCCAGATCAAAGAGCTTGGGTGGCGGCGCGAGCGATCCAACTCTTCTCCGAAGAGACCACGCAGACCCACTGGCGCGATCGGATGCGCGCTCGCCGGAGCCATTCTCGCTTCATCCCGGCTGGCCAAGGGCGAAACCCGAACGCATTGGGCGCGTCATCGGCAAGTGGGTCCCTCGGAAATACCCGTGACGGACATGGAGACGGCCCGCACGGACAGGGCCGCCGTATGCACCGTGAGCGAGGCGTGCAGAAGCCAGGAGGGATGCCTCCTGCGCTCGATCGCCGTGGCGAGGCGGCCAAGTATCGCCGACGGTCGATCACGCTGGTGACTCAGGGCTTCGCCCTCGAGCCGTTCCGCGGGCACGCGTGGGTCGAGGTCGGCGAGGGTTCCGGTCAGCGAGAACGTCGAAATAGCGGACTACACAAAGAGCTTGAGGGTTCGGGCGCGCGGCGACGCCGACGTTTCGGCGGCTTCCGGCGAATCCGCAGGCGCGGGCTTCGTCGAACCCGACAGGATGATGGAGCCGCCGCCTGCCGCGCCCGTGCGGCCGCGCGACCTGTTCGGGCTCGCCAGGACAAGCGGCTTCTCGTCGTCGCCGCCCTCATGGCCCTCGTTGGCTCGGGGCTCACCCTTCTGATTCCGGGGTTCATGGCGAAGTTCTTCAGCGACGGCTCGTTCTCGCTGCCGAGCCTCGGGTGGATCAGGGTGTTTCTGGGGGTGCTGCTTGCCTCGGGCGTGGCGATGGTCTTCCAGTATTACTGCCTGCAGAAGGTCGGCGAGACGATCGTCCGCGATGCCAGGGGCAAGCTGAGCAACCACCTCCTACGCCTCCAGATCAAGAGTACGACGAGGCGAAGCGCGGGCGACCTCGTCAGCAGGGTCGCGGCGGACACGTCCAGCCTGCAGAACCGGATTCCTTCAGATCTTCGTCGCGTGCACCACAGGATTTCCGCTCGTCATCGGGACGTGCGCGCTCATGCTCTTCCTCGATCCGTTCCTCATGGGGACGGCGCTGGCCCTCATCGTCGGGCTCGGCTTCGTCCTCTTCGCGGTGAGCCGTTTGATCCAAGGCGCCAGCCTTGTCGCTCAACAAAAGCTCGGCAGCCTCACCTCGCAGGTTCAACGGGACATGGGCGGAATACGGACCATTCGCGCGACGAACGCCACCGACTCCGAGGCCTCGATGCTCGAAAGCCGGGTGGAGGATGCCTGGCAAGCCGGGCTGAAAATGGCCAAGGTCCAGTCGATCGTCAGCCCTATCGCCAACATCGGCTTCCAGCTTTCGGCGATCGTCGTCATCCTGGTGGGGGCCTATCGCACGAGCATCGGGGCGATGTCGATATCCGAGCTCGTCAATCTGCGGCCTTTGCTTCATTCTCGTCTCTCCGCTGGGCCAGATGGCCTCGGCTCTCTCGCAGCTGCACTCTTCCCTCGGATCTTTGCAGCGAATCAACGAGATTCTGGATCTGCCGCGAGAAGACGAGGCTGGACATGGCGAACCTCCTTTCGCCCAAGCTTCTGAAGACCCTCGAGGCGTCGCCAAGCCCAACGCCCCGGCCATCGACTTCGACGACGTCGTCTTCACTACAGCACCCGCAGAATTCGGGCGAGGAAATGGACGACGCCGACTCCCTCGTGCTCCACAAACTCAATCTGCAGGTCCCCGAGGGCAAGCGGGTGGCGATCGTCAGCCCCTCCGGCGCCGGCTGCACAGCACCGTGCTCCAGCTCATCGAGAGGTTCTACGACGTCAACCGCGGGGCCACGCGCGTGTTCGGCAAAGACATACGCGACTATTCGCGCAGCGACCTTCGCAACGTGCTCCGGATACGTCAGAACAGGACGCGCCCGTGCTGCGAAGCCTGCGGGAGAACCTCACGCTCGGCCTGGGCGACGTCGGGGACGACCAGATGCATGGAGGCCTTGGAAAGGGTCAACCCTCGGCTACCTCGCAACCGCTCAGAGCAGGGGCTCGACGGGCCGGTCGGGAATCAGGCGCCTCGCTGTCCGGCGGCGAAAAGGCAGCGCCTGGCCATTGCCCGCGCCTTTGCTTTCGAGATAAGCGGATCCCTCTCTCTTCGACGAGGGCCACCGCCAACCTCGATTCCCCATAACGAGCGTCAGATCGGCGACGTGCTGAGGAACATGGCCGGCAACAGAACGGTTCTGGTGGTGGCTCTGCAGGCTGTCTACCAGTAATGGACGCTGATCTCATCCACGTCCTCGAGCATGGTAGGCTCGTGGCCTCGGGAACCCACCCGAGCTCGTCGTCAGAGTCGCAGATCTACAGAAACTTGGCAAGCGAGCAACACCTGGTCTAAGCTGCTCTTGCATATCGTATAGTGAGATAGGGGCGGGCATATGGCGACATAAAGACGAACGTCAACAGCATCTCCTATAAGCGAGCTGCGGAAAGAGCCATCAGGTGTCGAGGTTCTCCACGGGTGAGCTTTCGCACGCCGCTCCCGGTGAGTATTCCGCGTTCCTGGGACCCAACGGGGCCGGCAAGAGATTCGACTCTCAGGATTCTTCTGGGCCTCGACAGGGCCGACAGCGGCTCAGCTCTGTTCGGGGCAGCGCTACCGCGATATTGATCGGCCGCTCACCCGCGTGGGCGCGCTTTTCGACAGGGCTGGCGGGAAACAAGATGCGTCCGTGGCGTCCCATCTCGCGATCGTCGCCGAAAGCAACGGCATCCCTCGCGCGCGAGTCTCGCAGGTTCTGGAGGAGGTTGGGCCTCCGCCAAGCGGAAGTCGCGTCTCGGCACGCTTTCCCTCGGCGAGGGCGGCGCCTCGGGTTGGCGCTTGCCCTCCTGGGCGAGCCCCAGTTTCTGTGCTCGACGAGGCCGACCAGCGGCCTCGACCCGCCGGAATTCGCTGGTTCAGAAACTTCGTCAGGGCAGGCGGCGCTGGGGCGCACGGTCCTGTTGTCGAGCCACGTGCTTTCCGAGGTGCAGGCGGTCGCGGATCGCGCGAGTGGTCATCTCGAGCGCAGCATCCTGCTCGACTCCCCCTCGCGGAGGCGACGGGAAAGATCTCCTCGCTCAGCAGACCTTTCTTCGAGCTGACGGAAAGGGTTGCATGAGCGCCTTCTTCAGGAGCGTGTTTGGCTCGAGTTTCGGAAGATGGGGGCGGGCAGGGCCTCGTCGTCTTCTTGTCCCTCCTGTTCCTTGTGCAGCCTTGCTCTCCCACATCGAAGGCAGGCAGCTTCTAGCGATTGGCCTGGACGCGACGCCGCAGACCGCATCCCCAGCTGGCTGAGGCGGTGGGAGATCCGCAGTACCTCGGTTTCGACGTTCGCCCGTGGGCGAGCTCATCATCCTCATCTACGCGGCCATCCTCGGCGCGGCGGACTATCGAACGAGGGAAGTGCGGACCACCCTTCTCGCGGTCAACCGAAGTCTCATGCGTTCTCGGGGCCAAGTTCCCTCGGCCTGGGTTCCTCCTCTTTCTCGTCGGCTTTGCGTCCGCGTATCTGACGGTCGCAGCCCAGCAGCTTGCGGCGCACAGTCAAAGCGAGGTGGACCCGGCAACCCCTCACCCTCGGGCGTCTGGCGGCTCATTGCCTGGAAAGCGGTGCACTGGACGGCGCTCGGCCTCATGTCACTACGCGATTGCGCTCTTGTGCCGCAACTGGCTGCCAGCCGCCGCCGTGCTGGCCCCGCGGACCGTTGGAATAGGCAACGCACTCTGTGAGCCGGTGGGCGAAGCGCCTTCCCTGCCCTCGGTGGCCGGAAGCTGCCTTTCCGCAATTCCGGACAAGTCGTCCACGTCAGCCAAAATGCGAGTTTGCGGGCCCTCGTCGCATGGCTCGCGCTGTCTCGCCGCCGGATGGGCGGTGTTCTCCAGGCGAGACGTGGGGGCGCGATAGCCGTGGGGGCTCTACGCGTCTGAGCTGCGCAAGTCCATAACCCACCCGTTTCGCGCCTCGGGGTCGCAGCCCGCTGGCATGCGTGCCCGTCGTCGCGATTGCGGCGGCTGGCAACGCCGTCGAAAGCGAGGCCTGCTTCGGTCCCTCCAGCTGTCCCAGCTTTTTCACGGCGATCCTCGCGATGGGGGTTTCGGAGCAGGAGTACGAGAGCTCGAGGCCTTCGCGGGGCGCTTTCTGGCGACGCCGCGGCGATTTCGCCTTTTGGCGGCCAAGCTGGCCGTTCTGACAACGCTCACGCTCGCCGCCTTGGCGGGAGGCGTTCTCGCAGGTTGGCTGAGCCCTGTCGATGTCCGCCGGGGCATCGCTCTTCCAGGGCGGGCAGGGGCTGCCATGATCGCGCTTTCCTGGGTGGGAATGGCCTTCGTGGCCGCGGGCCTCGCGCGTCGTCTGGCGGTCCGCCATCGTCCCGGGGCAGTTCTGATTCCCCTCTTCCTGGGGCTCTCCCAGTTGCTGTCAGGGAATAGTCTCGGCAGCCCGCTTCCCTCCCGACCGTTCGACTTTCGCCGTTTTCACGAGGGCCGGGGAGACGCTCTCAGATCCGCCCCGGAATGCTCGTTCTCCTCGTGTGGGTCGTGTGCCTCACGGCGATCGCGGCATCGGCTGTTCGAACGCAGGGACGTTCGTTAGCTTTTGCGGTCGGTCCCAGCGCCTTGCAAAGCGAGAGGCAAGGCTGACAGGCCTTCCGTTTGCGGATAAGATGACAGGCACCGACCCGGTTGGGAGGTGCAGCGGTGATCACCAGGGTCGACGTCGCCCCGAAGTGCTCTACTGGGCTGTTGAGCGTGTGGTGGCTGGGACGTTGAAACCGCCGTCAAAAGGGAACCCAAGTTCCCGAGTGGCCAGTGGCGAGACCTGTCCTACCGTCAAGAAGTTTGAAAATTTGCCAACAAAACTCGCCACGCCTTTTGGGTTCTTGTTCCTTTCTTGAGCCGCCCGTCGAGACTCGTGCCAATACCCGATCTGGCAACGTTGGCGGTGGCGGGGATTCGGCGGCCTCCGCGAATCTCCTCGACACGACTACCTGTGCCAGAACCGCCAGGACTGGTATCGCGATTACGCTTCTGGGCCAATGGATTATCCGAATTAGTTTTTCCAGTAACGATCGATTCGCCCGCTGCACAGGTGGCGGGCGCAAACGCGCGAGTTGTTTGATTTCGATTGAAGACACAGCCTCTAGATCCGCCGACAGGCAGAGTGTTTACGTGCTCGTGGAGAGTCCGAGCGTGCGGAGTGCTCGCCGCGATCGGCGTGGTCGGCGACAACACTCACCGCAAAGCCGGATTGCGACGAGCCGCGGATTTGCCTGTGCGACCCCTGTTCCGGGTCGTCTTGTCAATGCGACGGTTACCAAAGCAGCGCAGATCTTCACCGCCGATACACGAGTTGGCGTACATCGGCTGGGCAGAGCGCTCAGCCGCTCGACCGGAAGCGAGAAAGCGGAGGAACTCTGGCGCAACAGTGCGGGTCGCCGAAGTGCTTCTTCCCATCGATTCACTCGTTAATGAGGGCCTCTGGCGAGTCTCCCAGCGGCGAACCCGACCGGTTGGCTCTGGCACAAGCAGTCAGCACGCTGGTGGTCCTCAAACGCATCTTCGACCTCGGAATTCTGAAGGGATGAATACGTCGAAACGTACGAAATGAGAGCGCACGCACGAAAATGTCGCCAATGGAAGCCTGAGATACTAGCGGCGGAAACCACACCACACGGTCCCTTTCCGGTTGAGCTTACCGCCCCAATATATCGAGCTTTCTTCGAGGGCACGACGTTACAGAGAATGCCTATCGGCTGCTGGGCACGAAGAAGCATTCGACCTTGAGAAACTCGCGACGCAGTGGGGTTGCGTGATGTACCCTTCTTGACGCGAACATCTCATCCAGGTGGCTAAGAAACCGCCATTACGCCTTCGACGTCGTTCCGGCGGTTTGGCGATGCTGAGAGGGCTCACGGCATAGGGATTTGCGGGCAGTGTTGAAAGGGTCCGAGAAGAGTTGCTTGTGGGACAAGACGAGCTGGCCGACTGGGCCAGAACCCACCTTCCTTCTTCAGCCCATTGACGACGACACCGCCGCTCGCTTCCGGCCGCTTTCAAAATGGGTTTCGCCGCGCCCGCGGCTACAAATCCGCTGCTCTCAGCGAGTTCTCGTCCGATGCGGCGGATTCTCCTCGTTGCGTACGTGCACTTGCCCACAGGCATGTCGTCGTGGTTTGAGGTCCCCTCCCAATTCCAGTGATACCGACGTGCAAAGCTTAGGCGTCGAAATGGGAGAGTCCTTTGTAATGCTCGTAAAGAGCAAAGCGAAGTTTGATCTGGTTGAGTCTTCGCGCCTGGGCACTCCAGCGATTCGGCCGTCCCGAAAAGACGAGCCCGATCAAGCCGGCGAGTCCAACGGTGGGCAAGGCTTCGCTCTTTAACGGCTGCTCCTTGTCGAGCCGGGCCCGTCCGAGCCCTTCCGGGACGGCGGGCGCTTTGCATCGGCGGCCCCGCCGTCCGGTTTCTGCTATGCGCTCAAAGCGCCTTGAACATGCCTCGTGAAGGGACTCGAGACCGCCGGGCAGTCTTTGTCCCTCAGCCGGGCGGAAGTTCCGACGAATCCTCCCAGCGGAGCGGTCGCGGAGCCGCCGCGAAGCACGTACTCGTAGAGGCTGTAGCTCGGATCGCTGACGGAAACGGTCACGGTCCGCTCACGCGCGCGGGCACCCCTCACGCCGTAAAACCGCTCTTCCGTCCACGCTGAAGGACGTCCTGAGGCGGGGGTTCGTCCACTTTCCTCCCTCGCCGCCGAGCTTCAGGAGGGTGAACCCGCTGAAGCCGACGTACTGCGACCGGCTCCCGACATTGTGCAGACGGACCGTGAATTTCCAGTAGCCGTCGGCAAACCCGCCCGCGCCGCGAGATTCGAGGATCTGAGGCGCCTGCTCGACAGTCGCGTAAAGCTTTAGTCTTGACGGCGGCGTCGGCGTCAGTGCTCGCCGTGCAGCCCCGCAATTTGCGGGCGACGAGGGCGGCGAGCGCCCGTCGTTCGTCCGGGCAGGGCGCCGACGTCCCTGAGGAGCAGGCGACGAGGCCTTTCTCCTGCGCGGAGCGCGAGGCGAAAGCGGGGTCGGATTGCACGCGCTGGCGCACGCGGGCGACGTCGGCGGCCGAAGGGGCGAAGGGCACATTTTCAGCCGACGTCGGAGCGGCTGTGGCTTGCGCCGCCGGGGACGGCGTCGACGCATCGTCGGTCAAAGACGCCGACATCGGCAAGAAAGCCGAGACGGCAAACTCGCCGCAAAGGCGACGAAACGTCGGGGGTTCGGATTGTTGATACGCATGCCTCGCATTCATCGTGAGCGCAGCGGCGCTCGGTTTCGAGCCACGAGCTTTCAGGGAAAGTGACCCTCCACTTGATGGTAACAATTTCAACTACTGAATGGAAGTAAAGAGTTAAAGTAAATTCTGCAAAAGTTTTTCCCGGGGCGTCGGACGTTTCCGGGCCGAGGACGCGCCGTGGGTGTGGGCGTGCCTTCCGGATGGGACGCGTTGCGGATGTGGATGCGCCTTCCGGATGGGACGGGTTGCGGGTGCGGACGTGCCTTCTCGGGAGTTGAAAACTGTCGGCAGCGCGGGCGCTGTTCCTGAAGGCAGGCCGCCGCCTCGTTTCCCGAGAAGAGTGGGAAGTTTCCGCAGAAAAGCGGAGAGCGTCCTCGGATGGGCGAGGAGCTTCCCCAACGGCGTGCGAATCACCGAATTCCTGTGGTAATGTCTCAGGCTATGAATAACTTTCGTTGATTAGCTGCGCCGCGACGTCCATTCCGCGGCGACATGACCTCACCCCAGTCAAGGCTATACGCGGGGTTTTCAGCTCCGCCTACGAAAGACAACAATGACATCCCATTCTCATCGCATATACGTCGTCCCCATGCCCAGGCGCCCTGCCGCGCTTCCATGAGGGAAGACACCTCGGAGCCAGACCGCGTCCCGGCAACGCCGTCGGGCATCATGCGCAAGGCGTTCCGAGACACCTGGAAAATCAACCTCGTCTATACGGCGATGGTCTGCATCGCCTCGGTCTGCACCGCCTCATTCCCTGGGCGCTCGGCAAAGTGCTCTGATTCGGGGCTGGAAAAACGGGTTGACCCCGGAGATCCTTCCCGGCGTCGGCCTGTTCGTCGGCCTCGTCCTCCTCAACTCCGTCACACGCGTGTCCGAAGTGATGCAAATCGTCATTGCCATGCGGGCGGCGTGGAACCCCGCGCGGCGGCTCATGCGCGTCGTATTCGGCCGGCGAACCGACGTCGGCCGCGACATGGTCTCCGGCGACATCGTCACGGCGATGACGGTGGACGCCGAGAGAGTCGGTTTGTTCTACCGCTCTGCCGTCGGTCATCGGATCGTTCCTCGGCTTCGTCGCGGTCGTGGCCCTCGCGATCGGCATCTCCGTGCCTTTGGGGCTTTTTCGTCGCCGTCGGGATGCCGATTCTCATGGCGGTCACCAGCTGGATGGTCAAGCCATTCCGAGGCGCAGGGTGGCCGAGCAGCGGGAGGAATCGGGATTCTCACCTCGATCGCCTCCGACGGAATCGCAGGATTGCGCGTCATGCGCGGCGTGGGAGCGCCGACCTTTTCAACGAGACCCTACGCGGCCCAGTCCGCTCGGGTGCGCGACGCCGGCATCCGCGCCTCGAAGTACCGAGCGCGTCTGCGTGTGGTCTCCGAGGCCGGTCCGGCTTTCTTTACGGCGGTGGTGATCGGCCAAGGACTGTGGATGACGTACGACGGCGCGATCAGCCCCCGGAGCGCTCGTGGCCTTCTACGGCTTTACCGCGTATTTGTCCATTCCTATTGAAGCCCTCATCGACACGACGTACGTGGCCACTCGGGCATGGACGGGGGCGACGAAGATGTCGCGCATCCTCGCGGCCAAGCGCCTCGTTTCCGACGCCCAGGCCGATCCCGGCCTCGCCGCGCCCGACGACGCGTGCGGCCCTGACCGACGCTGCGTCGGGGGTGCGGATCGGCCTGGGAAGACGGTCGCCCTCGTATCGGGCTCTCCGGAGGAGTCCGCCGCCCTCGCCGCGCGCGCTGGCCCGAACCGACGACGCCGACGAAGTGTATGCCGACGGCGTCGATCTGCGCCGCCTCCGGCTGGCCGGAGGTCAGGAAGAACATCGCCTACTCCCGGCCCGATAGCCGAGCTGTGCATGGGCACGCTCCGCTCGAATCTGCTCGGTCCAGACGCCGAGCCGATCGAGCCGCGCGCAGTGGCGGCTCAGGTTGCCGACGTCCCGAGCCGGGCGGCGAGATTCGCCCGGTTCTCAGCGAGGAGCCGGGGAGCGGCCGGTCGATGCCCGCCTGCTGCGCGCCGTCCACGCAGCCGACGGCGCCGACGTCCTCCCTCAACGGAGGGAGGGCTTGACGCCAAGTCGCCGAACGCGGCAGATCGATGTCCGGAGGCCAGCGCCAGCGAGCGGCGCTCGCCCGCACACTCGCGTTGGACGCGCCCGTCACGATCCTCGTCGAGGCCGACGAGCGCCGTCGACTCGCACACGGAATCCCGGATCGCCGAGCGGCTGGCCGACTGCCGCGCTGGAAAGACGACAATCGTCGCCACCGTCTCGCCCCCTTGTGCTCGGCCGATGCGACGAGGTCGTCTTCCTCGTCGACGGGAAAGAGGCCCTGCGCGGGACCCACCACGAGCTTTCGTCCCACCCGAGTAGCCGGGCCGTGGTCCACCGCGGCGAAAGCGATGAGAGGCGGCAAAGCGCCGGCTCGCGCCGGAGGCAAGAGGCGAAGGCGCAAGGGACGTCGGCGGCGAGAAGGTCGGCGTTGACGGAAGGGCGGCGTTGACGAGAAGGGCGGTGTCGGCCTCGGCAAAAGCCGACGTCGACCGTGAGAACGGAGGTGCGAAATGAGGCTCCCGGTGGCCGGCACGCGCACCGTCATGCGCAAACTCTTCGGCCTCATCGCCGATCGCCAAGGCCGAGTTCGCGGTCGTTTTCACGCTCCAGACGGCGCTCGCCGTCGTCGGCGTTATGACGCCGACGGTCGTCGACCGCGCGGTCGACGCCGTCGCCGCGGGAACGACGTCCTCCCACATCCGCAACGCGATCGCGTTCATCGCCGTCGTCGTGGTGATACAGGCCATTTTGGGGTACGCGGCAAGCCTACGCGCCTACGTCTTCTCACAGAAGATTCTGGCCGTGCTGCGTGAGCGGGTCGTGAGGGCCGTGACCTCCCTTCCTCGGGACCGTCGAGGCCGCCGGGTCAGGGCGACATGATCGGCCGCACCACGCATGACGTCGACAGGGTCAGCGTCTTCATCGAGGGCGCCGTGAGTCGGCTGTTCATGACGGTCCTGACGATTGCCGCGACCCCTCGTTGCGATCTTTGCTGGCGAATCCTTTGCTCGGCGGGGTCGTGGTGTTGACCGCTGCGCCGATCTTTTTCACGGTTCGCTTCTACGTCCGGCGCGGTGTGCCGGCGTATCTTGCGGCTTCGGCGATCAGCGCGCGGAATGTCCGGCGTCGCGTCGGAGACCGTGGAGCAGTCGACCACCGCCGACGCCATGCGGCTGGGGCGGGTGCGCGCCGAACGGATGGACACGCTCATTTACGAGTACTGGCGCAACGAGTGTCTACACCGGCTGGCTTCGGATGCTGTTCATCGTCATGAATCAGCTTGTCACCTATCTTCCCGTGGTCACCGGCCTTGCATTCGGCGGGTACATGATCGGAATCGGCCAAACGACGTACGGGACAGTCACAGCGATCGTCCTGTACGCGTCCCAGCTGCGCTATCCTCTGTGGACGTTCAGCTGGTGGGCCGACGAGTTCCAGTTCGCGATGGCCGCCCTGCGAGGATCTTCGGCGTCGAAGAGGCAGAGCGAAACGGGCGCCGACGAAGAGTCAGGGAGAGCGGGGGCGTCCGAAAAGGTGAGTGCAGGCAGCGTGCGTGACACGGGCAAAAGCGGCGCCGGTGCAAGCGGGCGCGCACGACACGGGCGAAAGCGGCCGTGAAGCCCGTGAAGAGCCAGCGCCGCCCGAGTCTCCGGCGCTGCCGCAGAGGGCGGAGGCGGCGGGACCGGATTCCTCCGGCGGGTTCGACGCCGCCCTTGCACATCGAAGACGTGCATTTTGCCTACCGCGAGGGCCAGGACGTGTTGCACGGCGTGACGTTGGACGTCGGCGGCGGGGAGACTGTCGCGATCGTCGGGCCCTCCGGCGCCGGAAAATCGACGTTGGGGCGCTTGATCGCCGGAATCAACGCACCCGCGGCGGGTCTGTGCGCATCGGACGGGCCGAAGTGTCCTCGATGCCGGAATCCGCCCTCCACACCGCCGTGGCCATGGTCACCCAGGAGCACCACGTGTTCCTCGGCAGCCTCGCCCACAATATGCGCTTGGCCAGCGCGATGCGACGGACGAAGAGATTCGGAGCGCGCTGGAGGCGGTTGAGGCGACGTGGGTCGACGATCTGGAAGACGGCCTCGAGACGAAGATCGGGTCGGGAGGGCTCGCCTTGACGCCGCCGCAGGCCCAGCAACTGGCCCTCGCCCGCATCGTTTTGCTCGATCCGGCGGTACTGGTGCTCGACGAGGCGACCTCCCAGCTCAATCCGACGGAGGCTCGCTCGCTTGAGCGCGCGCGCTCGGCAGGGTCCTCAAGGGACGCACCGTCGTCTCGATCGCACACAGGCTGTACACCGCGCACGACGCCGACAGGGTCGCCGTCATGATCGACGGCCGCGTCGCCGAATACGGCAGCCACGACGAGCTGACGGCCCGCGGCGCGCGAGTACGCCGCGCTGTGGAACGCCTGGCAAAGCGACTGAAAGGCGCGGCAACGGCCCGGCAAAGCAACTGAAAACCTGGTCAGCAGCATGAAGGGGCCCTCACAGAGGGCCCCTTCATGCTGCCCTTTTGGCTATTGCCTGCAGGCGTCTATTTTGGCAACGCTTGCCGTCACTGCCCCTTGCCTGCAGCTCGATCGTGTTCTCGATGACCTGCGTGGGGGCGACTCCGGGAAGATAGGCGTCGCCGACCATGATTGCAGGGGTGCTGCTGAGTCCCAGGCTCTGGGCGAGCTGCTGTTCCGCAGAGGCTTCTCGCGCGACTTCGGGCGAGGCGTAGTCGGCCTCGAATTTGGCCATGTCCAGCCCGGCCTTCTGCGCCACGGTCCGGACCGACGCGTCGGTGTAGTGGGCGTGGTCCTGAGGGGAAGCCAGGTCGTTGTAGGCCGCGTCGGCGAACTCGAACAGCTTTCCCTGTTTTGCTGCGGCCAGCGTGGCGCGAGCGGGCTTTTCGGAACCGTACTGCTCGAAAATCACGAAGTTGTGCCACACCAGCTGGACTCTTCCGGATTTGGCCAGTTCTTCGAGCCTCGCCATGGATTGGGCATGAAACTCGCGCACATCGGACACGAGAAATCTGTGAAAAGGTGGATCTTGACTTTCGCGTCGGCGGGGCCGAGCGATGCGGCCGGTGTCCGCGTAGGTCGGGATCTTGGATATGAGTTTGCGGCTCTCCTCGGAGACCGAGGGGATGTAGTCGTCCGTCGTCAGCCCTTTGGCCTTCGCTGCGGCCCTTTCTTTCTGCTGGAAGCTGTCGGGCAAAGGCTGGCTCGACGATGCCTTGGCGCTGGCCCCGCGAGCTTTCGGCGTTCGCCGTCGTGTCGCCCTTCGCCCTGAGCATCATGAACGAAACCGCAGGGGCGACGACCGCCAGCGAAGCGACGGCAGCGATAGCCCATCCCGGCACCCTTGCTCGTTTTGACCGCAGAAAGGGAATTTGCCGAGTTCAGGGCGTTCAGCCCGACGCCTGGAAGCTCGCGATTCGGCGGCGAGCCGGATCCGCCCGGGCCTTGGAAGCCGCTTGGGCCCGGGGAATCGAGCGGACTGGACGAGCCGGAGGGACGCGAATTGTCCGCTGTGCTGCTCTGGGGCGTGTCGGGTCGGTTCATCGTCAGTCCTCCACCCAGCCTTCGAGGGCTTGCATGTACCCTTCGGCGTCGGCGTCCTCGAATATGTTGAAGACGACGAGCTCGATCGTCCGTCCCGTGGTACTGGAGCCACTGGTTGACCGTGTCGAGGGCGATGTGGGTCGCCTCCTCGAAGGGGAAGTTGTTTGCGGCCTGTTGAAAGCGCGCAGAAGCTGACGTTGTGGATGTCGCCCTTTTCCAGGGCGAGGTCGAGGCACGAGGTGTAGCAGGGCGGCGAGCTTTTCGCGGTCTTCGTCCGTGACCTCGCCTCCGTTGAGGTGGGGGCCGAGCGTGTGGAGGACGTATCGGGCGGGAAGGCGATACACCCGCGGGTGAGGACAGCGTCGCCCACCTCCTGATCCTTGCCCTGGATCTCCCGGATCACGGAGCAGTCGTTGCGAATCCATGGGCCGCCCTGCCCTTGAATGTAGTTGTCGATGCACGGATGCAGGGGGTCCTTGCATCCCAGGAGGTTCGGCATGGCGGCGTTGACGACGGCGTCGGCGGCCAACTCGCGGACGTCTCCTCGCCACATTGCCACGTTGCGAGCCGAACCGTAGTCGGACGCGGGCATCATGTCGGAGATCCGCATGAGGTTTTTCCGCGGTCGTGCGGCCCATGTGTGCGCCGAATGGCGGTAAAGGAGAAGGTTGATCGCGTCGGTGACTTCGTCGTCGATCGGCTCCGGGCCTCGAAGGACCAGCTCGTGGCGCAAAGCGAAGGCCAGCTCTTTCTGGGGGAAAAATCGAAAGGTCAGGATCGATGCCCGGATAACGGCGGTTTTTTCAGGGCCCCCAAAAGCCACTCGCAGAAGATCCAGATTGGAGCGGGGGTCGTCCACGGGTGTGGGGAAAGGTTCGTCTAGCCGAATCGCCTCGCGATATGCGGACAGGGGCAGCATGTTTCTCCTTCGCTGATCGCCAACGCAATCAATTTACCGTTCAGAGCTGGGAAAAGCACGAGGGCGAAGGGCGGGTGCGCCTTTGCGCCTCGCCGCGGGCTATGCGTTTGCGACCGCCAAGCCCCGGGTACCCTATTGGCATAGGCCGAATGGATGACAATCGGCGAGCTCGCCGAGGAATGCCGCGCAGACGTCTCACGCTCTGCGCGAAGCGTTGGAGCTGCTTTGGGCTTTTCGACGTCGGCGAGCCCACTCCCGCTCGCGGTCAGGCACTCGCTCGCCACGCCCGAAGTCGACGACGGCGGCCGCGCGATCTCGCTTTGGCACGCAGACGCGGTCACTCTGGCCAAAGCCGTCCTTTCCGGGGGGCTGTCCGGCGATGCGTCGGCGTCGTGCGACCCGTTCGCCTCCGAGGGCGCCGGAACCCGAAGGCATTCAGGGCGATCTCTTCGACGTCGAAGAAGAAATCGAAAACTGCCGGAGGGGAAGACGCAGGCGGGCCGGCCGCCGGTGGGGAGGGCGGAACGGCTGCGCCGAAGGAAGCCGCGGGAAACGCGGGCGCGGGGCCGATCGGAAGAATCGTCGAAGGCTTCGATGCGATCGTCGCCACGGACGGGGCCTGCTCTGGCAATCCCGGGCCGGGCGGATGGGCATGGGTCGAGCAGGTGACCGGCGAGCGCGACTGCGGAGGGGCTGCGCATACGACCAATAACGCAATGGAACTGACGGCGCTCGTGCGTGCGCTCGAGCATGTGGGGCCCCAACCGGACCTGCTCATGCGCATCGACTCGCAATACGCCATCAAGGCCATGACGGTGTGGGCGAAGACGTGGAGGCGGAAGGGCTGGCGCAAGTCCGACGGCGCGCCCGTCGCCAATCGGGATCTCGTGGAGCGGCTTTTTGGAGCTTTACGAGGGCAGACAGGGCAGAACCGAGGTCGAGTGGGTGAAAGGGCATTCGGGCGACGCCGCGAACGAGCTCGTCGATTCCATGGCCGCCGCGCAGGCGGCGAGGCATCGGCGCTGAGCGTCTCGCGTCGGCGCCGCCGGCGTCGGACATCGTCGAGGGCGTGGGCGCCGGACGCCGCTGCAGACCAGCGCCTCACAAAGAAGGCGAGCCCCTTACGAAGAGACGAGCCCCTTACGAAGAGACAAGCCCCTCACAAAGCAAAGCGCCTGGCTTGCGGCGGCTGTTCGCCTTCGCCGAGCGCCGCGGCCGCCTCGAGTATCGCTTCGGCGAACACTTTCGGCGACTGGGCGCCGACGAGCATCACGCGTGCGCCGACGACTGTGAGGGAAGCCCGCGGATCCGCAGCCGTTTGGCGTCCGCAATGTCCCGATCGACGGCGGCCTCCCCACTCGCCGAGCTCCAGACGTCTCTCCGAGGGTCGGCAGGTCCGACGGCGCAAGCCCGCGATCCGGCCAAGCATCCTCGGAGAAGGCTCAATGGGTCCCTTAGAAAGGGGCCCTGATCGGCGTCCAAGACGCTTTGATCGGCTTGGCGCGGCCGTTTGGGGGAGCGTCGTCGGCTTAGGGCGAGTTTGCCGGGCTCCACGCCCTTTCCGAGCCGGAATTCACTTCCGGTCTGAACGGCGGCCTGGGCGAGGCTATCGGCTGGAGTCCCAGAGTCCGGAGACGTTGTCGAACCCTAGGAACCAGTCGTCTAGGGCGGATCGCTGCTTCGAGGGCCCGGCGAGCGCCGTCGGCCGGGTCTTCCGCGCCTTCTCGAACGGCGTGGACGATGCGATGCGCCAGGCGGCGCAGGGGTTGTGAAGGCGGGCGGAGAAGCCTTTCCTTCGCGACGGGGATTTCCTCGCTCGCAGCGACAGCCGCAATGGCCTCCGCGTTCGCCTCGGGCAAAGGACTGCCTGAAGAGAGAAACGAGTGGACCTCGACGACGACTTCGGGGAGAGCGGCGTCGGAGGCGGAGCCGTGAGCCCTCGTCGCGTCCTCCCGCGCCAGCGAAGTCGTGCCCCTGCACGTGAGAAGCTGCGCCGTGCAGCACGTGCGAGGTCGATTCCCCGCGCAAGGCGATCGAGCCCGATTCTGCTCCATGGGTCGGCGACGTCGTGCCAGACGTCGATCAGCAGGCGGGCGCTCACGGCGAAAGCGCATCGACGGCGCGGCGACGCAGATCGGTCAGGGCGCCGCCAACGGATTCGGGATTGTCAGATTGTTCAAGGTTCAAGTCTGGTCAGAGCTCCCGTCTTGCGAAAGACTTCGCCCCCTAAAACGACGACGACGACTCGCGAGCACAAGGCTCGTAGCGAAGGGAACGGTGATCGCCGCGGCCCCACAGCCTTTCCTTCGGCAAACGACGAAGGCAGGGTCAGGAGGCCGGCAGGCGAACTCTCCGCGATGGGCTCGAATGCTGAACCGATCATTGTCAGGAGCAAGGAGCCCACTCCGATTCCGGCGGCTGCGAGGGTCGAGCCTGTCAGAGACGACATGGCGACCGTCACGGCGAGAAAGAAGCATGCGCAAGCGAACCAGGTTGCGGTCGCCGCCGCGAGAGGGGCGAGGGGGCTTTTTCTGTAAAGCCGAATGTCGCCGCCCACACAACCGCCATTCCTGCAGAGACGCGGATGCGAGCACGGCGATTCTGGCCACGAGGGCCGCAAGGGGCTGTGAAGCGCGCGAAAACCGGACGCACGGCCAACAGTTGGGCGCGGCCGCTGGAGACTAGAGAGGATGTGGCCCCCGCTCCGGTGAAAATGACGACGAACATGACCGTTTGCGCCAGATTCTTGGTCCACTGATTGTAAGCTTCGTGCCAATTCGGCTCGGGCATGGCTTTGCGAACGGCTTCGCCCATCATCGATCCGACGATGTCCGGGGCGAATCTCGAAAGGACTACGGACATCGCGCCGAAGAGACAAAGAACAGTCGGCAGGACGTAGCGGTGCCACGTTCTCCAAACCGCGTAGAGCTCATGTTTGCACAGAATCGAGAAGCCGGTCATTTTCCCTCCGTCAAAGATGTGAATACGTCCTCGAGACTCGGTTCCAGCGGCGTGAGCGCAGAGAGGTCCCACCCTCCGCGGGCCATCAGCGCAGGAAGAGCCCGGGCGGCCGCCGAAGGGTCGGAAACGACCACGATGAAGTCGGCGCCCTCTCGGCGAACTCCGGCGCACCAAGGTTCTGCTTTGAGGGCATGGGCCAGCGGGTCGCCTCCCCCGGAGACGAGGAGCAGGGAATGGTCCCCCGCGCGTTCGCGCAGACGCGAAATTGTGGATGCGGCGACCGCCTTTCCTTCACGCAGGACGACGGCGTGGGTGCACACCCGCTGCACCTCTTCCAGATTGTGCGACGACAAGATGACCGTCGCATGCTCGGCCAGTCGGGCGATGAGCCGGAGGACGGCCCGCCTGCCCGCGGGATCCAGGGCCGACGTCGGCTCGTCGAGGACGATGAGGTCGGGATTGCCGACCAGCGCCTGCGCAAGGCCTAGACGCTGACGCATGCCGCGCGAGTAGCCTCCGATGCGCTGGCTCACCCCCGCCAACTCGGCCAGATCTAGCAAGGATGCGATCCGACCGCGCCGTTCGACCGCCGGCACCCCCGGCCAAATCTGCGCTGGCCTCCAGGTATTCGCGGGCGCTCATCCACGCGGGATAGGCGGGGACGTCGGGAAGGTATCCAAGTCGTCGCCGCACAGCCAGGCTTCCCGCCGGATCGCCGAGAATGCGGACGTCGCCTGCATCCGCGCGAGCAAGGCCCAGAAGGATGCGGATTGTCGTCGTCTTCCCGGCTCCATTGGGACCCAAGAGCGCAAACCGAACCCGCCGGGATTTGAAAGCTCACATCGTCCAAAAGCCAGTTTCTCGCCGAAAGCCCTTGTGACATTGCGGAACTCAACGGCGCTGCCTGCCGGCGCCCCGGTTTTCATGCTCGCCGGCATGAATTCCCGCATGGAAGGGCCGCCGCCCGCCGGAAAGGCTCTGGCTTCATCGACATTTTCGCGGTCTTTAGCGACTTCGTCGCCTCCGATCGGCCGCTTGTCGCCGTGTTCAGCCTGAGAGGCCCACGCTCGTTCGCGTTTCTGCCAGGCCGTGTTTTGGCGGCGGGCAATGAGAAAGGCGATCGGCCCGGCAGTCGAGACGAAGAGGCAAATGAGAAGCCAGGCGGTCTTTCCCGGCTGCAGCATCGACTCCGCATTCGTGCGGCACCAGACCGTCAAGGCCGTCGCCATAAGAAGGAAACTGAGAGCTATAAGCGCAATAATGAGTTTCTGCACTCCCGGGGACAATTCGCTCCAGGAGAGGGTCGAGCTTCCGATTGCTGCGATTTTACCCATCCTGCTTCTCCTCAAACTGTCCGCGGACCCGTCCGTGAACCAGGCAAGGCCCGCTCGCGTGGCGAAGAGCAGGGTTCCGCCTTCGACTGCGAGGACGAGGCCGATGCTCAACGGAAAATAGATCGGATGGACGCGCCCTTTCTTCTGGACGAACGGAGACCCGGCGGTAAGGAGAAAAGCCGTGTTCGCGGCCAAAGCCTGGGAGCTCTGCATGAGCAGGTCCGCGCGGCTCGGCGTGGGGGCGACCAAAAGAAAAAGGCTCACCAAAGAACTGAAGCCGGCTATTGCGAGGCCTCCCGCCTTCGACGACCAAGTTTTTCACCCTTCCGTTCAAGCCGATCCTCACGGGTATGCGCAAACGCCGCCGGTGGACGAGCATGCCGACGGCGGCGGTCGCCGCCGTCAGGGCAAACGGCCCCCCACCGCAGAGCGCCGATGACGCGTTGCGGAATTGCCCTCGAGCACCGCTGGATCGACGTCGTCCTCGCGAAGCAATCCCAGTTTGACGGCGATCGCTCCCAGATTGAGGTCTGTGGAGTTCAGTTGCAAGATCGAACAGGAGGGCCTTTGCTTGTCGGCGAAGAGCTTCGGATTGTCGGGGCTCCATATCGTCGCGCGCTGCGCGTCATCCGATCCGGCGAGAGCGTCGGAGATCTCCTGCGCGAGGGAGGCCGGCGAGCCGAAGGATTCGGGCCGAATTCTCCGATATCAATTCGTCGACCTCGGTGAGCACCGCCTCCCGGTGTTTGACGGGAATGTTCGCTTCGGCGAGTTTGCGCGCCAGCTCTTCGAGGAATTCGTCTTCGAGCGATGTGTCACTGCGAGTCATCAGCGTCTCTCAGTATCGAGTTCATGGCCGTGGCCAGAGTCCGCCACGCTGCGGTTTGCGCGACGAGGGCTTTCCGCCCTTTTGCCGTGATGCTGTAGTACTTGCGCGGAGGGCCGCCGCGCACGGAGGGCTCCCACGTGGCAGCGACTCGCCCCGCGCGGGCCAGCCGCGTCAGCATTGGGTAGACGGTTCCCGGATTTGCGGCCAACCCTCGATCTCAGCGAGCGCCGAAATGATTTTGAGCGTCGTACATGGGCGCGGGCGCGAGCATCGCCAGAGCTGCCAGTTCCAGGACGCCTTTGCGCAGCTGGGTCGCCCTCATCGGCCATCGTTCTGTCCCTCCTTTGCGGGCAATGCCAGCATATAGGCATAACCCACTAGTTTGCAATGCAGAGTAGAAATCGGCCTCGCCGAGCCGCCCGCGCCCTCAGATTCGCGCTTGAATGCGGGCGGTCGCCGACAGCGGCGCGGGCGCCGTGGGAATGAATGTGCCTTGCGGCATGAATGCGGGGCCTCCTCGGACGGCCGCCTCGAATGTGGACAGTCGCCCCGTCCGGGCTCGCTCGGGTAGGCTAGGAGCCCATGCCAGCACCGATCGCCAAGAAGATTCCGACGTCGCGGACGTTCCACGGAGATTCCTACGTCGATAACTACGAATGGCTGCGCGACAAGAAGAGCTACGACGTGCTCGCCCTCCTGGAAGCGGAGAACGAGTGGACGGCGGAACGCACCGCCCACCTTGAGCCGTTGCAGGAGGAAATCGTCCGCGAGATCGCTTCGCGGACGAAAGAGGACGACACCTCGATTCCTGTCAGGAGAGGCCGGTGGTGGTACGTCACGCGCACATGGGAGGGCAAGCAGTACCCCGCCACCTACAGAATCCCCGTGGACCCTGAGGATCCGGCTCGCCGTCCGGCCGTCGACGGAGGGAGCTCCTCGTATGGGACGGCAACAGCCTGGCCGAAGGGGGAGGAGTTTTTCGGCGTGTCGAGTTTCGCCCCTGTCGCCCGACGGGCGTTTTGGGAGCTTTGGGCGTCGATTTCACCGGAGACGAGCACTTTTCGGCTGCGCGTCTTCGACGTCGAGACGGGCGCGGTGGTCGACGACGCCGTCGACGGCCCTCGGGTACGGCCTGGCGTGGACGGCCGACTCAAAGGCGATCGTCTACTCGCGCCGTCGACGACTCGTGGCGCCAATGGCAGATCTGGGTCCACAGAGTCGGCTCCCCGACGTGGGAGGACCGGCTGCTCTTTCAGGAAAACGACGGGCGTTTCAACGTCGGCCACTGGGCTTCCCGCGACGGGCGCTGGATCGTCGTCCACTCGTCGTCGGCTTTGACCGCCGAGGCGCTTCTACGACGTCGCCGACATCGACGCTCCGCCGATCGTCGTGCCCGCGGCGCCAGGGGCTCGACTACTCCGTGGAGCCCGCCGAAGACCTGCTCCTGATCGTCCACAATGCCAATGTCGCCGACTTCGAGGTCGCGTACGCCCCTGATCGGTCAGTCGGGGCCGGAAGAATGGACTCCCCTACTCACGCCCGGGGCCAGCGAACGGATTCTCGGAGTCGATGCTTTTCGCGACTTCGCAGTGATTTCCATGCGTTCAGGGGCCAGCCCCAGCTGCGGTCGATGCTGCGAACGGGGCGCATGAATCGTCTGGCGCAGCGGGCCGGCCGCCCGAGTCGGCCGATGGGTCGCCGGATGCGCCTGACGGCGGGAGAGGTGCCCGAATCGGCCCGGACAGCGGAGGCAGAAGCTCAGTCGCCCGCAGAGGAACGGAGAGAGCGGAATCCTCGCCGTGGTCGGCCCCGGTCGTCGTCCCTGTCGGAGGACCCTCCTCCATCGAGGTGGATGAGAATTACGTGTGGGAGGCGAGCGACGTCGTGTATTCTCTCCAATCCGTCCTGACGCCGCTGACTCAGTTTTCTTACTCCCCGGCGACGGGCGAGACGAAGCTTCTCAAAGAGCTCGAGGTTCCGAACTACGACCGTTCGGCCTACGCCCAGGAAGGGGTGTGGGTCGAGGCCGACGACAGCGCGCTCGTGCCGATGACGGTCGTCCACCGAGTCGACGTCGCCCCGGACGGCAAGAATCCCGGATACATCTACGGCTACGGGTCGTACGAGGTCTCACTAGACCCGGTGTTCAGAGCCTCGTACATCTCAATTTTGCAGCGCGGAGCTGTGGTCGCTTTCGCCCACCCGCGCGGAGGCGGCGAGATGGGGCGGGCGTGGTATGAGAACGGGCGCCCTGCTCAAGAAGCGCAACACTTTCACAGATTTCATCGCCTGCGCCCGCTGGCTTCGCACGTCCGGCTGGGTGGCCGAGGGCCGCCTGGCCGCCGAAGGGCGATCCGCCGGCGGGCTGCTCATGGGGGCCGTCGCCAACCTGGCGCCAAGCGAGTTCAGGGCTATCCACGCCGGAGTGCCTTTCGTCGACACCCTCACCACCATCCTCAAGCCAGAGCTGCCGCTGACGGTGGGGGAGTGGGAAGAGTGGGGCAACCCGATCGAATCGCAAGAAGTCTACAGATATATGCAGACGTATTCGCCCACCGAGAACGTCGGCAGGCGCGAGTATCCGGCCATTCTTGCCACCACCTCGCTCAACGACGTCCGCGTCTTTTACGTCGAGCCGACGAAGTGGGTCCAAATTCTGCGTGAGCGGGCCACGAACGACCCGATGGCGCGCCCGATTCTCGAGAAGATCGAGATGGTTTGCCGGCCACGGAGGCAAATCCGGGCGTTATGACGCTTGGCGTGAGCGCGCCTTCGAAATCGCCTGGATGCTCGATCAGATCGACGCAGGGTGAGCTTGCGGCGGTCTCGCATCGAGGCAGGACGACGCAGGAGGCAAATCTTCGCAGTTGCCCGAGCGCCGTTTCGCCGCCGCCCCAGCGGTGGGCAGTCAGCTTCCGATTGGCGCGTACGCCGCCCGGGCGCGGATCGCCGTCAGACTGCCGCGATCGGTCTGCCCGTTGCGCGCTCGGCCGCCGTCGACCGAGGCGCGTCGCGTCGGGCGCCGCTCGCCTGCAATCACCCCCTGGCCGTCACGATCGCCGCCCGCCACGTGTTGAAACGCTGGCGAATCGCAGCGGAGGACGGCCGACCGGGGACCCGGCCCTGCCGCCGTCGGAAGACCACACGCCGTAGGCGGCGACGGACGGGCCCAACCCGTTGGTTTCAGCCCACAGCAGGAAGTCGCGCAGCGCCCTGCAGGTACTCCTGCTCGGTGAATTTGACGGTTCCGCGCTGGCGGCCCGACTTGACTTGGATGCCGAGGCCGGCCAGTGCGTCGTTCCAATAGCCGTTCGACCGCTTTGAAACCGTCTGCGACGTCGGAGGCCACGCGATCTGCCCGCGGTCCGACGTCAGGCCGAGGGTCGTGACGTAGTTGCTGCGTTCGGCGTCGTACTTCTTTGCCGTCAAGGTGATGCTCGGGTCAGTGCGCACCGCCGTGAGCGCGGCGGAGACGTGCCCCAACGCCTCGGCGACGGCGGCGGCGTTGCCTGAGAGCTGGGAGGCACGGCGGTCGCGATGTCGTCGGGGATGTTCGAAATGTCTTCGGCCGGTTCGAGCTTGAGCGTCCTGGCGAGGATGAGCAGCAGGGCGCCGTCGATTGCCGCCTTGCTGAACAGCGGCGAACGGCCCTTTGTGTGCTGGTTGAAGTAGCCGGGGAGCATGGCCGCTGTGGCCACGGCGCTGACCGCGGCGGCCTCCTCGATCGCCACGTGATAATCCTGATCGGCCGTCGGCCCGCACAGGTCCGAGACGCACCGAAGGGACACGAACGGAATTCCCACGTCGTGCAGATCTGCGCCGCCGCCGTCGACTCCATGTCGGTTGAGATGGCGTTGGGGAATGCCGCGCGCACGGCTTCCACCTTGTCGGACGTGACGAAAGAGTCGCTCGTGAGGACCTGACCTGAGCGAGAAGCCGAGCCGGAGTGGAAGAGCAGCTCTTCGTCGCCGGCGAACATGTCCGGCTGGCCGGGAATCTGCCCCAGTTTGTAGCCGAAGGCGGTCGCATCTGCCGAGCCGTAGGCGTAGGTTGATCCGACGACGAGGTCAAGCACGTTGACGTCGGTCGCCAACCCGCCGGCGGAGCCGATGGACACGACGCATCTGGGGCTGTACTCCGAGAGTATCCAACCCAAGGCACTCGCGGTCGCGACCGTTCCCACGCCCGTGCGCATGACGACAATTCGCCCGCTGGACGTCTGCGCATACCATGCCTGCCCCGTCGGAATGGGGATCTGAGTGATTCTAGACGCGGCGCCGAGCAGAGAGCGGCCTATGCCCGGGCGTTTTTCAGCGAGCTCGCGTGCACGAGAGGGCGCCTTGGTGAGGATGTCGAGGAAGGGCTGTACCTCGACATCCTGTGCAGCCAGCACAATGGCGTTTACGGTGGTCACGCCTCAATATCCTTCCATACCTCGCGCTGCTTCAACATAGAGCGGACGGCATGTTGCGCCGCCTCAAGTGAGTGATGTACGCCCCATCCGCATTGAACCTCGTTCGCGGCTGGGACTTCCGTTGCTCGCAGTATATCTTGAAAAGTGGCGGAAATGAGTGAAATTGCCCCGTCGATGTCAGGCTCGGAAGCGAGAATGAGATAGAAGCCAGTTTGGCATCCCATCGGAGAGAAGTCCACCACAACGTCACTGTGATTACGCGCATACTCCGCAAAGGAATGTTCAATCGAGTGCACTGCAGACATCTCTAGATGCTCTACGTTGGGTTGGCAAAAGCGCACGTCGTATTTGGTAAGCACATCGCCATGCGGCAGTCGTTTGACGTCAGCGACTCTGACAAACGGAGCGTGAACTGCGCGATGGTCTAAATTGAAGGACTCTACGTTCATTCGTTCTCGTTGATCGGGCATCGGATTCTCCTCTGGTCAGGCAAGCGTTGAAAATGCCGACGCTTCTTGCGGCCAGCGTCTACCATTATGTTACATACGACATCGTATATGGTGGAAGGCATCGAAAAACTGCTCGGTGTTTCTCATTTTTGTGAGACGGTGCGTTGGCGTGAAAGTTCAATCGTTGAGGGATGCGTCGGATTCTTTCGGGTGTGGCCGACTCTTGCCGGGTGCGGTCGTCAACTTTAAAACAATCGTACCCCGGATTTTCTCAGGGTCGCCTCATGGTTGGCTCAGAAAGGCTGGGCAGGATGGAAGCACAGGCGGACGCCCCGGGATTTCGTGGACCCGGACCCGCCGCCGGGGCGAAGGACATGCGCCTCGTACAGAGAGAATAGCTTCGGTTTTTCTCGGCATGGCGAGAATCCTTCAGGCCGAAGCAATGGCGGGCGGCGATGCGTGGATCGCCGCCCGCTTGCTCTGCGCGAGAACGGATCCGCGAATTTGCTATTTCTTTGTTTTTGTCTGGCAATCTGGGCAGTAGCCGTGATAAATGACCTCCGCCCTCGTTGATTGTGTATCCGTGAGGTGTGAGAAGCGTGAAGGCAGGGCTTCTCTCCTTTTGCGCAAGGAACGTCTTCAATCCTCCCACATGACCGACAGATGGCGTGATGGTGATTGTCGTTCCGGTTGATCTCGTAATAGGTGACGGTTCCCGCCGAACGAACCTCTCGCAGCAATCCCGCCGTCGTCAGAGCGTGGACGATGTCGTAGACGGCCTGGACGGAAACCGAGCCGATCTGGTCGATGACCCCTGCCGCAGGGGCCTCGACGCTGGAATGCCCGCCCTTTTGCGCTGTGCGCAGAAGGGCCAAACGCGGCTCCGTGACGCGCAGCCCCGCATCGCGCAGCGTGTTCGAATAGTCTCTCATCGCTCCTGCGGCTCTCTCTCGATTGTTTGCACTGTGCAGTGAAGTGGAAGCTCCCAATGGGGACGTGGAGTTCCGGTGGGGATGCGAAGGCCTGTCCCGGTAGCATTGTAGTTGCTTGCGTCAGCCCTTGGGTACCCGTCGGCGTCGGTTCCGCCGGTAGGCCCACGGGCGTGACACGTCCGCACCGCAGCGGCGTGTCGCACGTCGATTGGAAGGAATGCAATGGCTCCGCTTCACGGTCTGCCCGACGGCCCGGCCGCGGTCGTCTCAGGCCAGATTTCTGCCGAAGAGGCTTCCCGCCCGCTGTCCGTCCGGGACATGTTTCGCGTGGGAATCGGCCCTTCCTCCTCTCACACGGTCGGCCCCATGAGGGCGGGCCTGCACTTTGCCGAACATCTGAAAGTCCCCGCGCAGGCGAGGCTCGGACGCATCGTCGTCGAGCTCATGGGATCCCTGGGCGCCACGGGAAAAGGCCATTCGACGGACAGGGGCTGTCATGCTCGGCCTCGCCGGCCATTCTCCCGAGAGCGTGCCGATTGACGTCGTCGACGCCATCATGGGCGACGTCAGAACGCACCGGCCTGCTGGGCGTGGCCGGAGCGGGGGAGGTCGGATTCGCAGCCGAACGCGACATTCTCTTCCTCCCGGGAAAGATCCTTCCCTTCCATGTCAACGCTCTCACTGTCCGCGCCTTCGCCGAAGACGGGGCGGTCCTCGGCGAGCGCACATACTATTCGGTGGGCGGCGGATTCGTCATGGAAGAGTGCGGCGACGCCGAAAGGGCCTCTGAGGCGCGCCCGCTCGCCGCAGCCTGGGACTGCCCGGCGGCCTCCCCGCCCCCGTATCCGTATTCGAGCGCTGCCCAGTTGCTCGGCCACTGTGAGCGCGAGGGGCTGAGGATCTCCGACGTCGTCAAAGCCAACGAGCTCGCGCTCATGGGCGAAGACGAGCTGCGGGCGGCCCTCGATGGGATCGTCGCCGCGATGCGCGAGAGCATCGAAGCCGGTTGCACGACGACGGGGCTGCTGCCTGGAATCCTCAAAGTGCGCAGGCGCGCCCCTCGGCTTCTGGCCGACCTGCGCGCCCGGCAGGCCTCGGACGACGGCGACGAGTTGGCCGGAATGGACTGGATCAACCTCTACGCGCTCGCGGTCAACGAAGAGAACGCCGCGGGCCACCGCGTGGTGACCGCGCCGACCAACGGGGCGGCCGGCGTGATTCCGGCAGTGTTGGCCTACTACATACGCCGCAGGGGCGGCTCTGCCGAATGCGTGCGCCGGTTCTTGTTGACGGCGTCGGCCGTCGGCGGCCTCATCAAGACGAACGCTTCGATCGCGGGCGCCGAGGTCGGATGCCAGGGAGAAATCGGATCGGCCTGCGCGATGGCGGCGGCCGGCCCTCGCCGAGGCTCTGGGCGGCGAGCCGCGGCAGGTGGAGAACGCCGCGGAGATCGCCATGGAGCACCGCCTGGGGCTGACGTGCGACCCGGTGGGCGGGCTCGTCCAGATCCCCTGCATCGAGCGAAACGCCATCGCCGCGGTGAAGGCGATCAACGCCGCGCGAATGGCGCTGTGGGGCGATGGGCGGCACGCGGTCTCCTTTGACGCCGTCATCGAGACCATGCGCCAAACGGGAGAGGACATGCTCTCCAAGTACAAGGAGACCAGCCGCGGGGGCTTGGCCGTCAACGTCGTCGAATGCTGACCTCGAGCGCTCCGAGGAGGTCGTCGACGAGGTCCCGCCAATGCTCTAGGCCGACGCTCAGGCGGAGCAGGTCGTCTGTCAGCCCGTAGCCCATTCGCCTCTCGCGGGACGTCTGCGTGCGTCTGGACGGCAGGGCATGTGATGAGCGATTCGACGCCGCCGAGGGATTCGGCGAAGGTGAAGATGCGCACCGATTCGAGGACCTTCGGCATGTCCACGGACTCGTTCGGGACGAAGCTCAGCATTCCGCCCCTGCCGGTGTAGAGCACGCGGTCGATGAGGGGGCTCTTTTCGAGAGCTGCCGCGACTTTTCGCGCGTTGTCCTGGTGGCGCTCCATACGCAGGGCGAGCGTCTTCATTCCGCGCATGAGCAGCCAGCTGTCGAAGGGGCTGAGGGTTGCGCCCGTCATGTTGAGGCGAACGGCAAGTTTCTCGGCGAGGTCCTCGCGGGAGACGATCACGGCGCCGCCAAGACGTCGTTGTGTCCGCCCAGGTACTTCGTGGCGGAGTGAAGGACGACGTCGGCCCCTCGATTCCAAAGGCCTTTGAAAGATCGGCGTGTAGAAGGTGTTGTCTACGGCCACGACCGCGCCTGCCCGATGGCCCAGATCGACGATTCGCTCAATGTCGATTTCGACCATCATCGGGTTGGTGGGCGTCTCGATGAAGACGAGGTCTGCCGGCTTGGCCAGGGCGTCGCACAAGCCTTGTTCGCCCATAGCGAAATCCACGTCGTAGACGCCGGTCCTGGCAAGCTCGTCGAAATAACGAAACGTTCCGCCGTAGATGTCTTCGGCAGCGACGATACGCGAGCCGGGGGCCGCTAGAGAGACGACCAGCTCGGCCGCCGCCATGCCCGACGACGTCGCGAATCCCGCTGTGCCGCCTTCGATCTGCGCGAGCGCGCTTTGCAGGACGTCGCGGGTCGGGTTGGCCGTGCGGGTGTAGTCGTATCCCGTCGAGGCGCCCAGTCCCGGGTGGGCGTAGGCCGTGGAAAGGTAGATGGGCGTGGTCAGCGCGCCGGTGCCGGGGTCGCTCGACGTGCCGATATGCGCCAGAACCGTCTCGGCGCGGCGGGAGGCCTTTTCGCGGCCGAAGGCTTCGTCGCGGGCGCTCACGAGTCCCCTCCGTCCGCTCGGCGGCCTCGTTCTTCCGGGCCAGCGAAGCTTCCTGAGAATCGCCTGGGGCATGAGCGTCGGTTGACGATGCCGAGCCGGCTGAAGCTCCGGAATCGTCCGAAGTCTCAGGACCGGCTGACGCCTCCGTGTCGATCGGCTCCGCAGAGTCGATCGGCGCCGTTTCGAATGTGGCCGTCGCCGGAGCCGAAGCGGGCTCGTCGTCGGACACCGATTGCGCCTCGACGGCGCGCCTGAGCCGATCGACCGCCTCCTTCAGCGTGCTCCGCGGGCAGGCGATGTTGATGCGGGTGTACCCTGAGGCCTTCGTCTCCGAAGATGGCGCCGTCGTCGAGCCAAAGGTCCGCTTCGTTGACCATGAACTCGTCAAGCTCGCCCGCCTCGATCCCGAGATTGCGGATCAGCTCGCGGCAGTCAAGCCAGGGAAGGTATGTGCCCTCGGGTTCGACGAGCTCGATCCCGTCGATTCCCTCGAGCGCCGCCGCCAGAAACTCCAGGTTTTCGGCCATGTGCTCTCGAAGGCGTCGAGCCATTCCTCGCCCTCTTCGTAGGCGGCGCGGCATGCGGCGAGGCCGAGGGCGTTTGGTTCGCTGTAGCCCGCGGCGTTCGACTCGCGGATGAAATCCTGCCGCCGCTTCCGGTCGGGGACGACGATGTTGGCGAGTTGGAGCCCGGCGAGGTTGAAGGACTTCGACGGCGAGGTGAATGTCGCCGTTTGATTCGACATTCCCCGGCAGGGGAGGAGAACGGCGTCGCGCGGATGCCCGGATAGGGTCAGATCGGCGTGGATCTCGTCCGAGAGGACGATGACGTCGAGTTTTGCGGCGAGGTCGGCCAGTCCGAGCAGCTCCTCGCGGGTCCACACCCGGCCGACCGGATTGTGGGGGTTGCACAGGATCATCGTCCGGGCGCCGGAATCGACGAACGTCGCCTCGAGGGCGGCGAGATCGCGAACGTATCGCCCCTCCCCATTGCGCGCGAGGCGCGTTGACCGCGATGCGGCCGTTGTTTTCGATGATCGACCGAAAAGGATAGTAGACGGGCTCCTCGATGACCACGCCGTCGCCGGGCTCCGTGAACGCCCCTGACGGCGTATGTCAGAGCCGGGATCACGCCCCTGTGGCGACGATCGACAGCGGGTCGACGTCCCACCCGAAGCGGCGGGACTGCCAGGCGGCGACCGTCTCGAAATAGGATGCGTCCGGACTCGTGTACCCGAAGATTCCATGGGCGACGCGATCGTGAAGCGCCTGGACGACGGCGGGGGCCGTCCGATGGTCCATGTCCGCAACCCACATGGGCAAAACCGTCTCAGGGTACCCGCGGCGCTCCCGGGCGTCCCATTTCAACGACTCCTGTTCTCGCGGTCAATGAACGAATCGAAGTCGAACTCTCTGGCCACCTGCACGCCTTTCTCTTGGTCGTTGAAGCATCGATGCGGTTTCAGAGCGCCTGCGGCGAGCGCAATGCACGGCCCGGAACGGCGTTCCGGTCGGCTTCGACAGCCGCCCATCGACCGCGAATCTAGATTACCAAGAACCCCAGATTGACAAGGACTTGGGCTGCTGAGGACTCGGGTTGCCAAGAACTCGGGCTGCTGAGGGCTTGGGCGATTGAAGGACTATCGAGAGGGCGCGAGCCGGTCGGCGCCGTCGGTCTCGTGCGTCTCATCGAAGACCGTCGGAGAACAGGTACGCCAAGAGGGCGGCCAAGGCTATCGCGAGGGCGTCCGCGAGGTAGGCGAGGACCGTGCAAGTGAAGGCCTTGCGTGTGTTGCCCGTCTTCCGGCCGTCGCTCAGTGCGGCGTGGCCGGCGACTATCCCCAATATGGAGACAAGCGTGGGAAAAAAACGAAGCCGAGGGAAAAATTATGATATACGCGAACATGTTCGCGATCGCTCCGAGGCTCAGAAGGCTGAACGTCAGCGACGCCGTTGCAAAGGGATTTCTCGGGACGGCAGGCTGGGGGCCTCCGCGAACCGGTGTCTGAGGGGCTTGACCTTGAGGAAACTCGTCTTGCTCGGCAGCGAGGCAGACTGGTCCACGGCCGAGGCTGCTTGCTCAGCGGCAGAATCAGGGGGCCTGAGACGATTGCGCGGGGTTAACGTCTTGGAGGTCGTCGTGGGGCGCCGGACATCGATGTCCTTTCTCCCAAATGCCGTGATCGTTCGACGAATAGACCGCGGCTGGAAAGACTGGGAGCGTGATCGCCGTCCGAGCTTGATCCAGAATAGCGCGCGCACACCTGAGGAGAAAATGCACGAGATGGTTCGCCGCGGCGCTCGCACTGCAGGGGCGAGGCCGCGTCGCTCAATTCGGCGTCTGTTTCCTGGCGTTGCCCCTACTGGAAGCGTGTCCATTTGAGAAGAAGCGGCGTGACGACGAGCCCCTAGGTACCCTCAGTGTCAAGCCTGCGCGGGCCATGCCCTCTCCCGACTCGCCGGTTTTTCGGACGGAGTGCAGCGCACAGTGCCCGCAGACGATTCCTGCGGGCAGGAAGACGAGCCAGGCAACTATCCATCCGCATATGCTGAAGACGAGCGAGCAGATGGCGAGCGAGCTCGTTTTCCGTGAGGGCGGCGGGCCGAACCCCCATTGTTGACAAGGCTGCGGCGCCGTGGCGTAGGGGAAATTCGACCAGTGGCCCGTGTGCGGCCCCCTGCTTTGTTCTGTAGCCGTCGTGGGCAGCGGCTCTGTCCTTGCCGCGCGGAAATGTTGTCAGGACGATGATATGCGTGTATGTCGCTCGCCACAAGGGCGACGAGGGCATTCGCGGCGTGCCCCGTGACGAGTCTCGCGAAAGGCGGGAATGCGTTGGTTGGAACCCGTGGCGGTTTCGGATGTGTGAGGGTTGGGTACGGCCTGCGGGAAATGCGGTGCGGGGCCCAGAGTGCCGTTCTGGGCCCCGCACCGATTGCTGAATCTTGATTGCCCGGACGCGGCGGTGCAAGTGCCCCGAACCGGACTGCCGTGAGCGCGCTGGGCGGTTCGCGCTCCGACGCCGCGTGGGATTCATCCGAGTATGTCCGCGATTCCTTTTAAAATCACTGATTACGAGCACAGCGAGAATGGCCTCAATGTAGCTGATGACCGTGCCCGCAATGGCTTCGGGCTTGCCGCCCTGCCCGTCTTTCGGATGTCGTTGAGAGCGACGTGCCCGAGGATGACGCCCGCTATGGGCGGGAAGAGGGCCAGGGCAGGGATTCCGAGCAGGGCGGACACGATGCCTAGAATGCTGCACGCCAGCGAGGCGATTGCCAGCGGGTTCATCCCGCTGGCGACCGGCTGGCGGCTTCGTAGATCGCCGAATGCGGCGCCTGTACTTGGTTTTGTGGGAAAGCCCCCTGGTTCTGGGGGAAACTAGGCGACTGCGGCTGTGGAAGGCCTTGGCCGCCCGCCTGTGGGCTCTCGTTTGGCGACGACTTCTGTTCTGGTTCTTCGTTTGGCAACGACATCGTTCTCCTTTCTCTCGATGTTTCCGGTCCCTTGGCGACTCGGACAGCACCTGACGCCCGCCGGCGCGAACGGCCTCGAAGCGCAAATTCATAGTAGCGTGAAGCCCCCTAAGGGCAAAGTTGAGATACTGTTCGATTCCGCCAGCGCCTGCGCCCATGCGCAACGCTTTTGCGTCCGGCCGACTCAAGCGAGTTTGCATCCTCGGGCCTGCTCGAAGTTCAGACAGGCCCGGTGTGTCAGGGCCGCCAGCGACAGCCGTGTCGCAAATCGGCGACATCGGTTTTTTCGCTCATGTCGAAATCAACCTCTAAATTGTCGAAGTATCAATGAATTCTGGCCGTCGGGGAAGAACCGCCGATTCACCTGCGCAAATTCCAGTGTGTCGCAAACACTAGAAAACGAAGTCGATCTCTGGCACGCTGTTTTTATCTGGATTGAAGCGGTCCACACTTCCACAACTCAAATAACTTCATCGCATTGCGACCATGCCGGATCCGAGGCGTGCGGCTTTTGTTCCCACCTTCAGCGGTCGCCGCAACGTAAACCGTCTTTACGCGCACCCGTCGCGAGTTCGGAAAGGGTCAAGCAACGAGAAGCCTGAGCCGTTCGACGACGGCGTCGGGCGTCGCGGCAAACCGCAGAAGACAACCACGCAAGCTTCTGGGTCCGGCCTCCGCCTCGCGAGGGGCGGCGATGAAAGACCACGACAGGAGATAACCATGAACTATCCCCTTTTCGCCGTCGACCTTACAGCGATCGGGGCATTGGCGTTCGCGCTGTACTATCCACGACACCGGCGCAAAGACTTGGCCGTCGCCCTTCTGGGCGTCAACATCGGAGTTTTCGCCGTGACCACGGCTTTGTCCACGGCGACTGTGGGCGCGGGGCTGGGGCTCGGCCTGTTCGGCGTGCTCTCGATCATCCGCCTCGCGCTCGACCGAGCTGAGCCAGGTCGAGGTTGCATATTACTTCGCCGCCCTCGCCATCGGGCTCATCGGCGGAATGGGCGAAGGCATGTCCCTCCGCATCGCGGCGCTGCTCATCGCCGCGATCATCTTCGCCCTCGCGGTGGCCGATTCGAAGCTTGTGATGACGGGTTCGAGCCACATGACGCTGGTCGTGGACAGGGCCCTTTCCAATCCGGAAGAGCTTGCGCGATACATTGAGCGTCGCACCGACATGAAAGTGCGCGAAGTGAGCATCGTCAGGCTCGATTACGTCAATGACTCCACCATGGTCGACGTCCGCTGCTCGAAGGGGCGGGCACAGATCCGGGAGACGAAGTCGTTGAGGGCAGCCTGATGGCGGTGATGTTCATGACGGTGCGAGCGAAGCAGAGGCCAAGTCGAGTCCGAAGAGGGACGGATTCGAGCTGCTCGGCTTGCCGGAGATCTCTCTCCATGAGCTGTCTGCACGGGCCGAGCTGCTCAAACGAACCGACCGCAAGTACCTCGTTCCAGACAGGACGGTCGCCGAGATGGTCGGCTTTCTGTGCGACATCGGGGCCTGCGCCTTGACGATCGACGGGCTTCAGACCTTCAGCTACCTCTCGGATTACTACGACACACTGGACTTCGCCCTCTATCGCGCGGCCGCCACCAAGCGCCGTCGGCGTTTCAAACTCCGCTCCCGGATCTACCTCGATTCGGGGCTGCACTTCATGGAGCTCAAGACCCGGTCCGGGCGAGGCCAAAACGTCAAAGACCGTCTGCGGCTGGAAGACGTCCGCTCGAAGGACTGTTTCTACCGCGGAGACCCCGCCGAACCGCTCACGCGTTCGGAGGTGCTCCCTTGGGCGGCCAAGCTTCTCGTCGGCCGCGGCGTCACGGCGACTCACAGGGAGGGGCTCAGAACCCTGGCGAGCCTTGTGCCGTCGAGCCGCTCGTACTACCGGCGCTCGACGGTCTGCCTCCCTGACGATTCCAGGTTGACGATCGACCGGGGCCTCGTGCTTGCGGGCCCCGGAGAGGACTCCGGGTTCGAGTTTCCCGAAGTGGTCGTCGAAACCAAATCCAGCGGACGCACATCCGACGTCGACCGGTGGCTGTGGTCCCGCGGCATACGGCCGTCCCGAGTGTCCAAATACGCCATTGGCACGGCAATCGTCCATCCCGAGCTGCCAGCCAACCGCTGGCATTCGACAATGACCAAACTAGGAATAAGGAGATAGCTATCCGATGACTGGGAAAATCCATAGACACGCGGCGGCGGTCCTCGCCGTCGGGGGCCTCGCCCTGGCCGGCTGCGGCGACGGGAAGTCGGACCCGGACGGAACGAAATCGACGTCCAAGGGTCGTCGATTGTGGGCTCTGGCGAGACCGACGGATTGAAGATCCTCGATTCGCTGCGCAACGTCTCCGGAAAGAAAGTCCCCACGGGAGGCGACATTTACGCGTCCTCCGTCAAGCCGAACGGGGCCACTCCCGAGGCGGTCATGGCGGAGAACCAAAAAACCGCACGCCGATTCCAACGACGCCGATTACAAGGAGTCCTCCGCGACGACGATCCAGCTCGACGGCACGCCGAAGGTCTCGGCAAGGGCGCGAGGCGCGACGCAGGACGCCGTGACCATCAAGCAGGACGGCACCTACGTGCTCTCAGGCTCATTCAACGGGACGGTCACGGTCGAGGCGCCGGACACGGCGAAGGTGAAAATCGTCCTCAAGAACGCCAACATCTCCTCGTCCAGGACTCGGCCATTCGGGTGAAGACGGCCGACGAGGCGGTCGTCATCGCCGCAGAAGGCACCTCCAACAGCCCTGTCCGACACGTCGAGCTACGCCGGCAATGCGAAGGGCCGTCGGCCGCCCTCGCGTCGTCCGCGGACCTCACCGTCGGCGGCAAGGGCGAGCTCAAGGTCACCGGGAACGCCAACGACGGCATCTCCAGCTCCGACGGCCCCGTCGTCGACCGGCGGGAAGATCAGCGTCAGCGCCCCCGACGACGCCGTGCGCGGCCAGGACTACGTGGTCATAGCCGGCGGCTCGCTCGACGTCAACGGCAAGAGCAACGGCATCAAGTCTGAAAATGAGACCAAGTCGGGCCGCGGATACGTGCTCGTCACGGGCGGCGACCTGACGATCAACGGCGGTTCGTCCAACGCCGTAAACGCGAAAAACCGAGATCGTCATCGCCGGCGGCAATATCAAGATTGCGGGCTCCAAGGAGGGCATCGAGGCGGCCCACGTCCTCCTTGCGGGGGGCAAGGCCGACGTCAAAACGACCGACGACGGCATCAACGCCACCGGCGTCAGGCCCTGGCTCTCCGTCTCCGGGGGCGAGTGGCGTCTGGACACCGGAGGCGACGGCTTCGACTCAACGGCGCCGCCTACATCGGCGGGGGAAAGATGACGATCTACGGCCCCACCGACACGCGTGCGGCCTCGCTCGACGCCGAGACCGGCCTTGAAATCGACGGCGGCACCCTGTTCGCCGCGGGCCCCTCGGGCATGGACGAAACGCCGTCGTCGGGCTCGTCTCAGACGGCGATCAAGGTCGACGCCGCGGTCAAGGCGCAGGCCACCGTCACCGTCGTCGAATCGGGGGCAAGGAACTGGCCAAGCACACCCTCACGAAGGACGTGAGTTCGATCTTCTTCTCCTCCGCCGACCTGGCGAAGGGCAAGGAATACAAGATCGTCGTCGACGGCCACGAGATCGCCAAGGCCAAAGCCGGCGAGTTCAAGTAGGGCGAATCTGCGCGGGCCCGGCCCGCCGCCTGCCTTCCAGACGCGAATCCCGCGGAACATTCTCAGGCGTTCCGCGGGATTCGCCTTTGACGCCGCCGATTGCAGGCGTGTTTGGTGCGGCCGGGTCGAATCGCGTTGGCCAACGTAAAACAAAAGTTCGAGACTGTTCCCAGAAAAGCTTCGGATAAAACATTGAAAAAATCGAGCTGCGTTTCTCATTCTTGACGGGTCGGCGAAGCAACGCCCGCGGCTCGGAGCGTCCGGGCGCGCGGGGCTCGCAAGAAGGAGGCAGTATGGACGTCCGACTCTTTGCCCCTTGACATAGCGGCGATATGCGCGCTCGCGTTCGCGCTGTACTATCCGCGCCATCGGCGCAAGGACCTCGCGGTAGCCCCTCGTGGGCGTCAACGTCGGTGTGCTGGCCGTGACCACGGCTTTGTCCACGGCGACTGTGGGCGCGGGGCTGGGGCTCGGCCTGTTCGGCGTGCTCTCGATTATCCGCCTGCGCTCGAGCGAGTTGAGCCAGGTCGAGGTTGCATATTACTTCGCCGCCCTCGCCATCGGGCTTATCGGCGGCCTCGGATCGGAATGCCGTTCGCGGCGGCGGCCGCTCTGATCGGCGGCGTCGTTCTCGCGCTCGGCGTCGTCGATTCCAACCGCGTCGCGTCCGGCTCCCGGCACATGGCGATGGTGGTCGACCGCGCTATCGGCGACGTCGACGAGCTCGCCCGGTTCATCGAGGCGCGCACGGGCATGGCCGTGCGCGAAGTGAGCGTCGTCAGGCTCGATTACGTCAACGATTCCACAACGGTCGACGTGCGATGCGGCGGGAAAGCGGCCGTCGAAAGCGCTCGGCCCCGAAATCCTGAGGGCCGCCTGATGGCGGTTCCGGACATGCGGACCGCCGACGTCGTCGGCGAATCTTTCGCGCAGCTGCCGGAGATCGCCCTCGACGAGCTTTCCGCCAGCGCCTCGCTTCTCACGAGAATCGATCGCAAAGTACCTTCTTCAGGCCGACGTCGCGGCGGACCTCGTCGCCTCGCTGGCGGCGAAGGGAGCGCGCGCGTTGGCCATCGACGGGCAGTCGGCCTTCGGCTACCCTGTCCGACTACGACGACACGCCCGATTTCTCCCTCTATCGCGCGGCCGCCACGAAGCGCCGCCGGCGTTTCAAGCTCCGCTCTCGGGTCTCACCTCGATTCGGGGACGCACTTCCTCGAATTGAAGACTCGCTCGGGGCGCGGGCACAACGTCAAAGACAGGCTCCGTTTGGAGGACGTCCCGGTGAGCGCCTGCGCGGCCTTGCGCCATGGGCGCAGCGTGAAACGCCCCTGATCTGCTCGTTCGGCCCGAAGTGCGCGAATGGCTGGCTGAACGCCTGGCAGACAGAGGGATCGCTGAAAGCCGCCGCGAGGCGCTGAGGGTCGCGGCCAGCCTGATCCCGGCGGCCCGATCGGTGTACACGCGTTCGACCCTTTGCCTTCCCGAAGGCTCTCGGCTGACGGCCGATCGCGGCCTCGTCCTCTGCGCGCCCTCGGGCGGCGCGCGCGTCGAGGTTCCGGGCGTCGTCGTCGAAACGAAGTCCGCCGGGCGGGCCTCCGCCGCCGACAGGTGGCTGTGGCGCAGCGGACACCGCCCGCTGAGGATCTCGAAAGTACGCGCTCGGCGTCGCGTCGATCCATCCCGAATTGCCCTCCAACCGTTGGAACAGGGCGATGAAAAAGACTAGGAGACGAAAGAACATGAAGAAGAATCTGAGAAGGAAATTCGCGGCTGTCGCGCTCATAGCGGGAGCAACTCTGGGCGGCTGCAAAGTCGGTTCCTCGCAGGCCTCCGAGGTCGGCGCGGCTCGAACTCGTCGGCGGGTTTCCGCAAACGTCGCCGCAACGGACGGCGACGGTTTGAAGACGCTCGACTCCCCTGCGCAACGCGTCCGAGAAATCGGTTCCCTCCGGCGACGTGTATTCGACGACGGTGACGGCCGCCAAGGCGACCGTCGAAAGCGTCAGCGGCTGAGAACCAGAAGCCGCACGCCGATTCGAACGACGCGCAGTACGACGCCGCCTCGGCGACCAAGATCTCGCTGAACGGCGCATCCGCTTCGGTCGAAGGCTCCGAGCGCCGCGGCGAGCGAGGGCAAAGTGACGATCACCTCGGCTGGAACCTACGTGCTTTCCGGCAAATTCACCGGCCAGATCCTCGTGACGGCCGCGGATTCCGACAAGGTGAAAATCGTGCTCGACGGCGCCGAGATCTCGTCTTCGACCGACGCCGCGATTCGCGTGAAGAGCGCCGACGAAGCGGTGGTCATCGCCGCCGAGGGCACCGTCAACTCGGTGTCCGACACCTCGAAGTACGCCGATTCCAGCGGCCCCACGGCTGCGATCGCCTCTTCGGCGGACCTGACGCTCGGCGGCGCCGGGACGCTCAACGTGACCGGCAACGGCAACGACGGTGTCTCCAGCTCGGACGGGCTCGTCATTCTGGGCGGCAAGATCAACGTCAAGGCCGCCGACGACGCCGTGCGCGGCCAGGACTACGTGGTCATAGCCGGGGGACCCTCTCCTTCAGGCAAAGGGAGACGCGGTCAGCCGACAACGAAACCGCCTCGGGCCGCGGATACGTGCTCGTGACGGGCGGAAACGTCACGGCGTCGGCGGGCTCCGACGCGATCGACGCGACGTCGGACGTGATTCTCGCCGGAGGGTCGACGAAGGTGGCGAAATCGCAGGAGGGCGTCGAGGGCGCCACAATCCTCCTGGGCCGGAGGCTCGGCGGCCATAACTTCCAGCGATGACGGGCTGAACGCCACCGGCGGCGACTCGCCGTGGCTGTCCGTGACCGGCGGCGACTGGACGGTCAACGCCCAAGGCGACGGATCTCGACTCGAACGGCGCAGGCTACATGAGCGGCGGAAAGATGACAGTCTGGGGGCCGACGGCTGGCGGAAACGGCGCCATCGACGCCGAAAGTGGCCTGACGATGGCCGGGGCGCCCTTTTCGCCGCGGGATCCCAGGGCATGGACCAGGCGCCCGCGACGTCCTCCGCGCAGGCCTCGATCAAAGTCACCGGTCGAGCGAGCAAAGGCTCGACTTTCGCCGTGTTCGATTCGAACGGCAAGCAGATCGCCTCCCACACGCTCGCAAAGAACGCGGGCTCCTTCGTGTTCTCCTCGCCCGACGTCATCAAGGGAAAGAAGTACACGATCAAGGTCGACGGCGAGCAAGTCGTGACCGCGACGGCCGGAGACTACGACGAAAACCGCATGAGCATGCCGGGAGGCGGGAGGTGACCGGAGGCGGAAGACAAAAGGTCGGAGGCGGCTGATGACGGGAGGCGGCGGGCAAGGCGGAGGCAGCCGATGACGGGAGGCGGCGGACAACAAGGCGAGGCTGTCGGCGATGGAGGCCGCCGGGCGATCGCGCTCTAAACGCGACACGCCAGAGCCAGACACGCCGATCCGGGAGAAGATGCCCATCGGGGAAGCGGGGAATCTTGTCCACAGCTTGTGGACAGTTCAGTGGAGTTTTTCCACACGTGTGGATGAAACGGGTCCACACGTGGAAAACTCCGTTCCTCCGGTGCTGCGAAAGGCAGCCGTCAGGCTTTCACTTCGGCGGACCGCCTCGCCTCGTTGGATCGTTTGCCTCGACGGGCCGCCCTCTCTCGGCGAAGACGAAAGGGCTTTCGTGGCGCTGCAGCGCTCGCGGCGGCGTCGAGTCCGGCAATGGCCGCACTCGCGTCGGCTTTCGCGAAGAGGTTTCTAAGGGGCTCTTTGCGGAGCCGAATTTGTGTCGGAGGCAGGGGAGAATCGTTTCTGCCGTCCGTCGGGCGGCCCGAAACGCCCGGTTTGGTGTGGAAAGGAAGGGGATAAGTCGGCCGGGCGACCCTGCCTGTGTGCACAGCTTCTCCACCGGAAAGGAGGGGCGGTCCACAGGGCGAATGACAAGGGTGTCACTTATCACCCAGACACAAGCCCTTGTGGTCTAACCGAAAACCGACCACAAGGTGTAGTGTCTTCGCGTGATGCCGCTCAGGCGGCGCGACATGGATTTGATGCGTACCCCGGGTTGGTCGGAGGCGACCCGCCCAAGGGATCGGAAGGAGCGGCTCTTATGAGCGTCACTGTTTACACCAAGCCTTCGTGCGTTCAGTGCAACGCGACGAAGCGGGCGCTGGCGAAGGCCGGGCTCGCCTACCGCGAGGTGGACCTGACTCAGGATGCCGAGGCGCTGGAAACGGTCAAGGCGATGGGTTACCAATCCGCGCCCGTGGTTTTCGCCGAGGGCGACCACTGGTCGGGCTTTCGCCCTGACAAGATCAAGGCGCTGACGGCGGCCGCTCGAGATTCGGCGGCTGTCACAGCGTGACGGCGAACGGGGCCGGGCGGCACCTGCGGCATCGCCCGGCCCCGTCCGGAGCCCTTCACAGATCGGCAGGCCTCGGATGGCAAAGCTCGTCTACTTCTCATCGGCGACGAACAACACCGAAAGATTCGTCAAGAAGCTAGGCATGCCCGCGTGCCGCATTCCGCTGCGCCCGAAGGAAGGGCCGCTCCGCGTAGACGAGGAGTACGTCCTCGTCGTCCCCACATACGGAGGGGGCAACGCCAAAGGCGCTGTCCCCAAACAGGTCATCAAGTTCCTCAACGACGAACACAACCGCTCCCTCATCCGCGGCGTGATCTCGGGGGAAACATGACTTCGGCGCGGTTTACGGCTTGGCCGGCGACATCGTCGCCGCCAAAATGCCATGTGCCGCACATGTACAGATTCGAATTGCTCGGGACGCCCTTGGACGTGGCCCGGGTTCGCGAAGGTTTGGAGAAGTTTTGGCAGCAAGCACGTTGACGGACACGGGCGAGGAGAGCTACGAGGACCCGACCTCGACTACCACGCCCTGAACGCCAAGCTCAACCTCTACGACGCCGACGGCCTCATCCAGTTCGACGCCGACCGGGCCGCGGCGCGCCAGTACTTCCTCCAGCACGTCAACAAGAACACCGTCTACTTCCACGACCTCGAAGAGAAGATGGAGTACCTCGTCAAGGAGGGGTATTACGAGAAAGAGGTGCTCGACCAGTACCCCTTCGACTTCGTCAAGTCGCTCTACAAGGCGGCCTACGCCAAGAAGTTCCGCTCTCGACTTTCCTGGGTGCCTTCAGCACTACACTTCCTACACGCTCAAGACCTTCGACGGCACCCGCCACCTCGAGCGCTATGAGGACCGCGTGTGCATGGTGGCCCTCACGCTCGCCCGCGGCGACCAAGAGCTCGCCGTCGACCTCATGGAAGAGATCATCCAGGGGCGCTTCCAGCCCGCGACCCCCACATTCCTCAACGCGGGCAAGGCTGCCCGCGGCGAGCTCGTCTCCCTGCTTCCTCCTACGCATCGAGGACAACATGGAGTCGATCGCCCGCGGCATCAACCCGCGCTCCAGCTGTCCAAGCGCGGCGGCGGCGTCGCCCTCAACCCGTCGAACCTGCGCGAGCTCGGCGCTCCGATCAAGAGAATCCAGAACCAGTCCTCGGGCGTCAACCCCGTTATGAAGCTCCTTGAGGACTCCTTCTCTTACGCCAACCAACTGGGCGCGCGCCAGGGCGCCGGAGCCGTCTACCCACGCCCACCACCCGGACATCTTGCGCTTCCTCGACACCAAGCGCGAGAACGCGGATGAGAAGATCCGCATCAAGACGCTCTCCTCGGCGTCGTCATCCCGGACATCACGTTCGAGCTGGCGAAGAACAACGAAGACATGTACCTCTTCAGCCCCTACGACGTCGAACGGGTCTACGGCGTGCCCTTCACGGAGATCTCCGTGAGCGAGAAGTACCGCGAGATGGTCGATGACAAGCGCATCCGCAAATCGAAGATCAACGCCCGCGCGTTCTTCCAGACCCTTTCCGAGATCCAATCTCGAATCCGGGTACCCGTACATTGTCTTCGAGGACACCGTGAACGCGGCAAACCCGATCAAGGGCAAGGTCACGATGTCGAACCTGTGCTCGGAGATCCTCCAGGTTTCTGAGGCTTCCGAGTACAACCCGGACCTTTCTTACGCGCACGTGGGCAAAGACATCTCCTGCAATTTGGGATCGATGAACATCGCCAAGGCCATGGATTCGCCCGATTTTGGCAAGACGGTCGAGACCGCCGTGCGCGCCCTCACCGCCGTTTCGGACATGACGGACATTCGTTCGGTTCCTCCATTGAACGCGGGAACGCCATGAGCCACTCCATCGGCCTGGGCCAGATGAATCTGCACGGCTACCTCGGCCGCGAGCGGGTCTTCTACGGCTCCGAGGAAGGCCTCGATTTCACGAACATGTACTTCTACACGGTGCTGTTCCACGCGATCCGCGCCTCGATGGAGATCGCGCGCGAGCGCGAGAGCTTCGCCGGATTCGAGGATTCGACATACGCCACGGGCGAGTTCTTTGACAAGTACGTCGAGGGCGCGTGGGAGCCGACGACGCCGAAGGTGCGCGAGCTGTTCGCAAACGTCCGACATCCCGACCCGCGAGGACTCGGGCGGCGCTGCGCGAGGACGTCCGGCAGTACGGCATGTACAACCAGAACCTTCAGGCGGTTCCGCCGACGGGGTCGATCTCGTACATCAACCATTCGACGTCGTCGATCCATCCCATCGTCTCCAAGATCGAAATCCGCAAGGAAGGAAAGATCGGGAGGGTCTACTATCCGGCGCCCTACATGACGAACGACAACCTGGAGTACTACCAGGACGCCTACGAAATCGGCCCCGAAAAGATCATCGACACCTATGCCGTAGCGACCCAGCACGTGGATCAGGGGCCTCGCTCACGCTGTTCTACCCGGACACCGTGACCACGCGCGACGTCAACCGCAACTACATCTACGCCTGGCGCAAGGGCATCAAGACGCTCTACTACATGCGAATCCGCCAGCAGGCGCTCGAGGGCACGGAGGTCGCCGGCTGCGTCTCGTGCATGCTGTGACCGTCGCGGCACGGAGGTCGCCGGCTGCGTCTCGTGCATGCTGGACGTGCCCCGACGACCTGCCTGGGTCCGCTCTGGCTGTTGCCTCTGCCCCGTATCGGGCGGCCGGTCGTCTCGCCAGTAGATTCCCGGGCTATGTCTCCGTTTCGTATGGACGGCTCGCCGACTCTGCTAAGACTGCGTAGTGACCCTTGCTCTCTGCCGTTGAGCGTTTCGGTTGGAGTGCGAAGATGGTGTTGTCGGTTTTTCGCGCCGTCAATCGGCACAGAGAACATGGTGTAGTCGGGCGTAGAGAGCACAGGACGGGCGGCTGGTTAGCGGGGTCTGGCAGACGAAAGACGGCCTCCAGGCAAAGGAGGCCGTCAGAACATTGATTGCGGCTTAATTGTCGGATTCAGTGAGTTTCTCAGTCTCCGACGACGGAGGAACGCTGCTGCTTGCTGTCTTCTTGGCTCTGCGGCTCCGTGCCTCTGCAAGCTGCTCGCGTGCGGATTTGGTCGCTGGGACGACAGGGACAAGCCGCAGAGTAGAACTTCCAAAGCTGGTAGGTATAAGTTCAAATGCTGGTGCGGTTGACATAATTCGCTCCTTACTTTAAGCGCGCAGTCTAGCTCGCCAATCGTCCAAAAAGATCTGCCGAATTTGCTTCGCCGAGTTATTGCTCTGCGCAGTTACCAGTATGCCGTCTTTGAAGAAGTGAACAAAGAGCACCCCCGTTCTCTTCGTTTCTGTTGCGAAGACGGATTGAATCGCCAACGTCTTAGTCGGTAGTCTGAACGATATCCCTTAAAGCCAAAATTATGGATGTGGTATAGTTATGTTCGCCACCTACATCAAAACGGGGGGCTGAATGGGCGCTGGTTTTCTACATGCCTTTCTCGACGAAAGCTATGGGGCGGACCATTACTACATGGCTGCTGTTGTCGTTGATGATCTGGAATATAGAAAGTTGTGCGATGGATTGGATCGAGTGGCTTCGACGGCGCATGAGCAGTTCAACGTCGATCCCTGACGTTGAGTTCCATGCTCACGACATAATGCAAGGACGCAAATCGTGGGAGTGTTTTCGCGGGCAGGTCCATGAAGCCGTTGCTTTATATCGGGCTGCTGCCCGCGCCGTACGCGAGTCCGGGGCGCTGTTGATAATCGAAGGGGTTGATGTCACCCGGCTGAATAACCGGTACAAGTATCCAGATCCTCCATATGATGTGACGCTTCGTCATGCTCTTGAACGTGTCAACGAGTACGCTGAACAGCGTGAGCTAGCCCGTGCCGGGTGACGGCTGATTTCGTCAATGACCACAACCAGCATCGCGCAGCCGTCGAAGGGTATGTGCGGACCGGGACCCTGGATACCGTACAAGCAAATTGGAACGCCTTGTTCAGCCAGTCATATGGAGTGATTCAGGGGATGAGCGCGGCATCCAAGCTGCCGATATGCTGGCATACATGTACCGAAGGGTTCATGAACCTGAACCATCGCGTTCGGGGCGTGCAGATCGAGCTGCTCGGACAATTCTTCGCGAATTCGGTTCGCTCCAAGATCGGAAATGGTTGCCCTAAATGAGCTCGGGAGCCCTTTAGGCCCCCGGCAGTCAACGCCCCGACTAGCGGTTCGTCGTGCTTTTAGTCTAGTGCATCCCCTCATTTTCATGCAGGAAACGTGTCTCTTGTCATAGGACAAACGTTGCTCACTGACTGACAGCATCCTGCCGCGCGGCCGGTTCAAGCGGCGAACCGGGCGATGATGCGACGATGGGCGTTGAGCAAACTTGCTCAACGGGTCGCCTCAGCAGTTCATGAAAACCCGGCCTTGACTGTCTTTGAAAAACTTGGCTCACGAAAACCTGGCTGTGAGAACCCGCCGATTTCACCGACAGGCCAGGCCAGCCTCTTTTGCGAGCAGACCCAACGCCGATATGCTGAACACGTGATCGAATTCGAGTCCGTCGGAAAGACGTATCCCGGCGGCGCGGTTGCCGTGGAGAGCTTCACGTACACGGTGCCGAAACATCGAACCGTCGTGCTCGTCGGCTCGTCCGGCTCAGGCAAGACGACGCTGCTGCGCATGGTCAACCGCATGGTCGACCCGACGTCGGGAAGGGTGCTCATCGACGGCGTCGACGTGCGAGAAGCCGATCCCGTCAAACTCCGCCGATCCATCGGATACGTGCTTCAAGACGGCGGGCTCTCGCCGCATCGCACCGTCGCGGACAACGTCGCCACCGTGCCGATCCTCAACGGCACGCCGAGGCGCGAGGCCCGATCCGCGGCGCTGGAGCTTCTCGAACGGGTGGGGCTCGACCCGGAGCTCGGCGCCCGATACCCGGCTCAGCTTTCCGGGGGCCAACGCCAGCGTGTGGGCGTGGCGCGGGCTCTGGCCGCCGAGCCCGAGATCCTGCTCATGGACGAGTCCTTCGGCGCCGTCGACCCCATCGTTCGCCGTGAGCTTCAAGACGAGCTCGTGCGTCTGCAAGGGAGATCGGCAAAACGGTCGTCTTCGTGACGCACGACGTCGAAGAGGCGTTCCGCCTGTGCGACGAAGTCGTCGTGCTCGGCGAGGGCGGAAAAATCGCGCAGAGCGGCACGCCGGAAGAGATTCTGGCCGCTCCGGCAAGCGACTTCGTGCGCACCTTCGTCGGCGGGACGAAGTCCAACCAAACGCTGCGCGTGCGCCAGGTCGCCGGGCGCAACGTCGTCGTCGGCGAAGACGGGCGCGGTGGGGTCATTGAAGGGCTTGACGGGCTTGACGGGCTTGTCAGCGGCGTGAAAGGCGCGGGGACGACGCCGCCCGCGAGCAGAGCTCCCGCAAACAAGCGGCGCAGCCCCGCCTGCCGCATGCCCCTGGACGCCGCTCGGAGTCTCTGCGCAAGGCGAAGGCCCGGTGGAGGCTCGGAGGCAAATCCGGCGATTCGACTGAAGGCGGCCCGGTGTGAGCTGGCTGGGCGAGAACTGGCGGTGGGTCGGCGAACTTCTGCGGGCTCACCTGTTCATCGCGCTTTCCGGCGACGGCCCTGGCCGTTTTAGTGTCTGTTCCGATCGGCTGCTTCGCGCATCGCTTCCCCAAGGTCGGCGGCGTCATCCTCTCCGGCGCCACGCTGACGTACGCGATCCCCTCGCTGCCGCTCCTCGTGGCCGTGCCGCTCGTCATCGGAACGCCTTTGCGTTCGCCGCTGACCATCATCGCGGCCCTCGGCCTGTACGGCATGGCCCTTCTATGAGGACGGCCAGCGACGCCTTTTCCTCGGTGGACCGGACCGTGATCGACGGCGCGACGGCGGTGGGGCACTCGCGCAGGACGCTCCTGTGGACGGTCGAGCTTCCGCTCGCGCTGCCTGTGCTCGTCTCGGGAATCAGGGTCGTCGCCGTCTCCACGGTGGGGCTTGTGACTATCGGGGCGCTCGTGGGAATTCCCCAGCGTCGGCACGCCCTGACCGACGGTTTTCAGCGGGGGATAACGGCCGAGGTCGTGACGGGGGTCGTCGCGACGGTCGCTCTGGCGCTCGCGGTCGACGGGCTCGTCATTCTGCTCGGCAGGCTTCTCACGCCGTGGACGAGGGCCGGCAAGGCCCCCGGCGCGAAGGGGGAGCAGGCGTGAACTATTTCCTTTCGGCCCTCAGATGGCTTGCCGACTCCGCCAACTGGCGGGGCCCGTCCGGCATCGGCGCGAGGCTCCTCGAGCACGTCATCCTCACCTCGGCGTCGTCGGGATCGCCGCCGCGATCGCCCTGCCGATCGGGATCGTCGTCGGCCACACGAGGCGGGCGCGGGCGTCGTCGGCGCCGTCGTCGGCTCTGCGCGGTCGATCCCTACCCCTCGGCCTGTTGACGATCTTCGGCCTGATTTTGGGATCGGCTTGACGCGCCGATCATCGCGCTCGTCATCCCTGGCGATTCCCTCGCTTCTGGCGGCGCTCATTCGGCATCCAATCCATCGACCCCGCGTGCCCGCAGCTGCGACGGCGATAGGGATGAGCCCCGCCCAAGTGGTCTTCCGCGTGAGCTGCCGCTGGCTCTGCCCGTCATCGTGGGCGGACTGCGTGCGACCGATGCTACAGGTGGTGTCCACGGCGACCTCGCCGCATACGTCGCGGACTGGGGTCTCGGCTCTCCTCTTTGCGGGCTTGCGGTCCCACACTCACCCGTTGATGCTCGGCGGATCGCTCGCAGTCATCGCCCCTCGCGATCGTATGCGAATTGCTCCCTGTCCGCTTTGCAGCGGGCAAACCGCGCGCCGCGCCGCGCCCGCCCACGCCGCTTCGAAGGAGTGACATTGTCTTTCATCGCACGCATTCTCCGAAGGGTCGCCGCGAAGAGCGGCCCTCAGGCGCCCGCTTGGAAGAAAGCCGCTTTGCGGGCGCCGTGCAGGCCGCGTCCGCCGAACGGGCCTCAGGCGACGCCCATGCTTTGGCTCCCACGCGATGTCCGCGTCCGCCGAATGATCCCAGCAGCACCCGCCCGTCGGACGGGCGCCGGATCGCGCGTCGCGCCGTGCAACGCGCCCGCGCGGCGTGCCCGCGCTTCGCCAAAGCCGTCGCGACGCTCGGCGCCGTCGCCCTCGCCGTCGGTTGCTCCAACGCCGATCCTCTGCGCAGATCCGACGGAAAAGGACCGGGCCGGCGAAACGATCGTCGTCGGCCTCGCAGGATTACTACTCCAACGAAATCATTGCGGAGATATACGCGCAGGCGCTCGAGGCGAAGGGCTACAAAATCGAGCGGCAGATGAAAATCGGCCAGCGCGAGGTCTACATGCCCGAGGTCCGCTCCGGCTCAATCGACGTCTTCCCGGAATACACGGGCAACCTCCTTCAATACATCGACTCTGAGGCGAGCGTGACGGCCCCTCGAGCCCGTGTACCGTGCACTGGAGAAAAAGCTCCGCGCGAGCTCACCGTGCTCAATCAAGCGCCGGTGCTGACCAGGACTCCTACGTCGTCACCGCGAAGTTCGCCTCCGAGAACGGGATTCGCACCATAGGCGACCTCGCCAAGGTCAAGGGGCGGCTGGTGCTCGGCGGCACCAGAGCCTCGAATCGCGCCCGTACGGCCCGGAAAGGCCTGAAATCGGCATACAGGGGTGAACGTCTCTTCACACCCATCGAAGACTCGGGAGGCCCGCTGACGATCAAATCGCTGCGCGAAGGGCGCGCACAGGTCGTCGATCTGTACCCGGAAACCCGGAGCTTCCACGGGGAGTTCGTGGTGCTCCAAGACCCGAAGAACCTCTTCCTCTCCTCGCACGTCGTTCCGCCTCGTTTCCTCGAAGCTTCCCGTTCGCGCGGCCAAGATCCTCGACGGCGTCTCAGCCAAGCTCACATCTGAAGACCTGCGCGCGATGAACGCCCGTTCGGTCAAATCCGGCCAGCCCGCTTCGAAGATCGCCAAAGATTGGCTCAAGGGCAAAGGCTTGGGCTGATTGGTCGGGCTGATTGGTCGGGCTTTGAATGCGGGCTAGGCGAGCTGATCCGGCGTTGGCACGAAGTCGGCCCCGACGGGCCCCGATACGTAAACGACTTTATTTTTCGTCAGCGCATGTAATATGCACGATCGTCAAGGGGGAATTCTACCCTGAACGCATAAGCGCTTATTTTCCTTGAGCTTTGGGCGAGCTGTGGCTTTTGCCATCTTGATGCACGATTTGATATTTGGGACCTTTGTACCGAAACGCGAGCTCACTCATAATGCCAACCACATTTCGAAAGGAACGTGATTACTCATGGGTACAGAAGTCGGCCTCACCTCGGGCGCAGACCGAAGCTGCACATGCTGTCAAAGAAACGGCCAACGACTTGTCGGATCGTTTGAAGAATTTTTGGCGAAGGGCTGAAAGGAACGCTTAGAGCCCCTCTCCTTTTCGGCAATCGCAACCTTTGGGGAGGGAATCAAAAGTTGGTTCGAAGCTGCGAAGCCTTTCCCCCCAGGCCTCGGAAACTATTCCAAGGCCTTGGCCGCCGTTGACTCCACGACGGCGCAGACCGACGCAAAGTCTGCTGAGGATTTTTCTTCGGTCTATTCCGACATAGCAGCATTGATGGGAGGCGCGCAATGAGCAAAAGGACCTTTAAGTACAGCGAATCCTCACTGACCGACTTGGAGGACGCGGTCAAGAACATGAGAGTGCGGACGTCGGGAGGCTGATATCCGATGCGCGAACGAAAACCGAAGCCCATATCGCGGGCTGGAGCGAGAAATCTGATTCTCGGCAGGCGCAGCTCAGCTTTGACGAACGTTTGAAAGCCCGCACAAACGCTTTGACGGACGCTTTAGATGAGGCTGCCAAAGCCCTATACGACATAAACGAACTTGGGCATCAAGCCGAGGTACGCAATGTCGCTGTACTCAACTGAAGGACCTGAAAAATGCCTAGCTACGATTTTGAGGTGGATATAGAGTCGTTATCAACGGCTCTAAAGCAGCTACAGATATTGTCAAACAAAAGAAAGATCACGATATTAAAGACTATGTTCCCAAAGAGAATGACGTAGCCAACGACGTCGTGTGGACGCGATCGACGAGTTCCAAGATCGATGGGAACGCGGGATAAACGATATGACTGACGATATCGAGGAGGTCGCCGGGCGGCTCGGAAAGGTCGCGATGAACTATGCGAATTCGACAACAAGGCGAAAGAACGCATGCAAAAGTTCGTAGATGCGACGGTCGCTTTAGAAACGTCAAATCTATTGGAAGGCGTTGACGTTGGGAGCTAAACACTCAGGTGCGCCAGATTTCACTGTTTCAGGCGACCCCTCGGCTATTCGGGCGAAGACTGCGGAGATGCGCACACTTTCGGGGCAGTACCGGACCATCGCAGACTCGTTGTCTTCGCTCTCGACGGACGGGTGGACCGGCCGCGCGGCCGATCGCTTTCGGGAAAAGTTTTCGGTGGAGCCCGGAAGATGGCAGCAGGCCGCCAACGGTTTCTCGCGGCGCAGAAGGCCTTGACGCTTACGCCACGGCCCTCGAAGATGCTCAGCGTACGGCGGCGCAGTGCAAGACCGATTACGAGGAAGGCAATCGCGTCAGCGAACAGGCTCGCAAAGACTATGACGCTGATGTGGAACGGGGAAAAAGGGAAAAAAGAGAGTGGGAAGCTAAGAACGGCCCGGGAACTTTCGACCCTGACGATTGAACCGTTTTCCGATCCTGGCGAACTGATCCGGCAGCAAGCTGTCTCGACTTTCAACGAGGCGATAGCCGGCCTTGAGGCTGCGGCTCAAACCCTGCGCCGATCTGCTGAGAGGCTCATGCGAGGGCGCCCCAATAAGCGAAACTGGATCGAAACCGGTTTGGATTTCCTAGGGGGAATCATCTACGGCGCACTCGAGTCGCTTTGGCGATGTGGCCTTGTTGGTTGCGAAACCAAACCCGATTTTTCATGCCGATAGAATTCGTGTATCCCCTCTCAGCGGGGAATTGACCTTTGAGGAGTTTGTCGCGAAAGGACAGATCGAGGGTGAGACGGCCGTGGCTTTCTTTCAAGCCTTGACGAAGGACCCGCTCGGCGTTGGAATCGAGATCGGCAAAAGCGTTCTCGATTGGGATACCCGACTGACGATCCTGCACGGGCCATCGGCCATTTGATTCCAGACGTTGTCATGACACTCGCCACGGCCGGGACGGGCACAGCCGCTACAAAGTCGTCGTCGATCTTGGCGAAGCTCGGTACGCACGCCGACGACTTCGCCGACGTTGGACGCGCAGCTCGAGGCGTGGATGGCGCCGCAGACGAAGTGAAAAGGCTCGCAAGCTTAACCTTGAGGGTGTCGGCGAAGCTCCGAAGGATTTCTCAAACAAGAAGCGGGATGAGAGAAGTGGGAAAAGCTGGTCGACGATTGGGTGAATAGGTATGCCGAAGCAAACCCTGACCTGCCCGCCGACTCGATTAGGGCTACTCGTCATTACACTACACAAACCAGGGTGCAAAAGAGATGAACGGGAGACTCACGTGAGGGCAAATGAGTGCTAAGGTGCAAAATATGGTCGATAACGCAAAGAGAAGCCCTCAAGCGGCTCCTTTGTATTCTCAACCGAGTCGATCTCGATCGAGGCACGGTACTCCCTCGATGGTTGATTAATGACATGTGGAGGAACAGGATCTTCTTAGACAAGGCCTTCGTCTCCGCGACACGCGATCCTTTGTTTGCCGATAGAATGCTGCAGAGAGCCATACGACGCCGTTCGGACGACGAGGTTCCAGTCTATTTTACAATCAAAGGAAGCACGGTTCCCACCATCGAGTCTCTCTCCGCATATCGAGGGCAGGCTAGAGCATGTTTTCTTGCCTGAAACAAAATTCAAAAATTCTTGATATGGTCCAAGATGAATTTTCATGGTCTTAAGGGCTGGAGAGTCATTATGGAGGAGATAGAGGGGCAATGATGCTTCGAAGACGTTTTGAATGTCTTCGCTTGATTATTTGCGTGAAAGGAGCTTGAGAATGTCGAGCGACAATTCGAATCTCGATTCTTTTATTGAGATCCTTCTTCGCCTTCCTCCCGTTCCGGGAGGAGTTTCCGTGGATGGATCCACCCAGCCGACCTCGGCGCCGTCGATGTGGCGACGCGACTGATCACCGCCGCGTCGGTTGACATGGCGATTGCCACCGCCGGCTTTTTCGACGTCGGACCTCGCTGTGATGGTCGGACGCACCGGACTGACATCGGTGCGTTTTCGGGAATGCCCGAAGCTGAGGAAATCACGTACGCACCGGGCAGGATATTCCGAGGCTATCCAGTCGAGACGCTCGACGATCTCAACGTGAGAGTCTCACGAAGAGTGGATCATCGATGAGAGCGGGCAGCCTGTGTCCATGGGAATCGATCCGGACGAGGTGATCGCCATGGTCGCTGCGATGATTCCGGAGGCAAAAGATCAGGCAAAAGACAAGGGACTGGCCGTTCCGAAGGAGTATTGCGATCGCTTCACTTCTCCGCTTGAATGATAGGACTTGCCCAGACGGCGGCGATCAGGCTGGCCGGGCCCGGATGGCGGACGTCCAAGCGAGTTCGGATCATTTGAATGAAAGGGAAAGCGTGCAGCATGTCTCACAATGAAGAAACGCCGGAGAGGCGCACAGCGACGCCGTCGCCGTCAACGGCGTCTTTGAAGGCAATCGGATATGGGTCGAGGAAGAACCGTGGTTCCTCTTCGGCGATCGCTTTCCGTGCGTTTCGAAGACGGGATGCTCGATTGGAGCCGGCTCAGCGAAGCCGAACGCGAAGAGGTGGCGCGAGTAGACGCCCACATGCGCGGCCTGTACGGAATCGTGGACCCGCCGCCGCGGATCCCCGCTCCTGTGCCCGACGTCCCTTGCGAACTGGGCTGGTTGATGCCGATAGACCTGTGCCGAGCCTTGGCGGACAGGCAGGGAAACGTCCTCGAAGGCTGGATCGAAGACCGCCACGAGGTCGTGGGCGAGCGGCGTTTCGCCCTTGAATTCGCGAGCGACGGCGAAATCTGGCTTGCCCTCCGGTCCGACGGTTCGCCGTGGGCCGCTTCGACGCATGCCCGCTATTCTCGTGTGCCGTCCGTTTGGGTCGATGTGGACATGTGGCGCTACGAAGACGGCGATTTCCTGGAGATCGGAGACGAGGTGGAGCGCCCGCAGCAGACAGAGCGTGGGAGGCTCAGGACGATCTACGTCGAACGGTGGCCGGATGAAGAAGCGCGGTACGGCACACGGCCGGGTGCGGGGCGCTTCAGTGAGGTCCTGACCCCCGTCAAGTGGAGCGGCGAAGTGTGGTGGAAAGACCCTCGCTGGCGAGAAGGCCTGTTCCCTCATGGCCGAAGGCGAGCAAAGGATCGACTACAAAAGACTCACCCCGGCTCAAAAGAAGACGGAGGCCGCGACATCTGCCTGCCGCAACATGATGGAATTCTGGGACGAGCCCATTGACCATTTTTTCTCGGGAAAACTGTGCTCGGTGGACTCGAGCCGATCGGCACGGGCGTGACGCTCGAGGATCTGCGCAGGCACTATGAGTCGATGTGGGCTTGGAGTCGCCCCTACTGAGCGTCTGAAGCGCCTCGCCAAGGGGCCTCGCGGGCGTCCTGGCGCGGATTCAGACCCGCTCCGCCGACGGTTTGAAGGGCCCCTTCTCCGCTGACGGCCCGAAAGGCTTTGCGCCGCCGACGGCGGACTCAGCCGTCGGCAGGCTCCGCTTTCCCGTCGTCGTCGGCTCTTTGCTCGGCTCCCTGACCTCGGACTTTGCCCGTCGTTCCGCCCCTTGCGATCAAGCTTTCCAGCCGGTCCGACGCCGACGCCGCGTTCGGCAAGGTCCGCCTCGATCAGAAGTCTGCGAGCCCGGGCCAGCTTGCGTTGCGCCCCTGAACAGCCCTCATCGAGTGCCACGGTGAGGAAGACAACGCGACGGCCGCCGTCGCGAAGAACAGCGGCGAGGCGATGAGCTGCAAGACGCTCACAAAGTTGTTGAAGAACACCGAGGGCTCCAGATGGTCGGTGCGTTGCTTCGGTGTGAGAGCAACCATGATATTTTTGCACGCTCGTTTCGGTCAGAGAAAACCGCCGCTCGAAGGCGCACCGGCCAAGGGGTGCAGACCAAAAAGGGGGTGCAGGCCAAGAAGGGAGGCAGGTCAAGAAAGGGTGCGCAGACGGAGAGAGCGCAAATCAAGAAAGGGTGCGCAGACCGAGAGAGGGAGTGCAGGCCAAGAAGGGAGGCAGGTCAAGAAAGGGTGCGCAGACGGAGAGAGGGCGCGCAGACCGAGAGGTCGCAAGCCAAAAGGAGACGCGCAAGACGCGCAGCCTGAGGGAGACACGCAAACCCAAGGAAGAGGCGTCGGCGGGCCGAGGGGAGGCCCAGAATAGATCGCTGGGAAGGCATCGCCGCACGACGCCGCGAATTCGCTTTGCGAAGCCGACGTGCGCTGCCGGGGAATTCCTCGGGCATGCGCGACGTTGAAGCCAGTGGCGTCCAAACAGGAGGGTAGATGGCGAGAATCACAGGGTGCGGACGGATCGTGCTCGCCGTGGTGTGCGCATGCCTTATGCTGGCGGGCTGCTCCCGCCCTATTCTCAAGCCGCCTGTGCCCCGCCCGCTTTCGGAAGGCGGGCGGGTCGCCCTCGACCCCGCGCCAAGGGCCGTGGGCGGCAACGGCTTCTGGACCAGAGACAGGCTCGCCCAAGCAGTCAGGGCGGTCACCCGGACCAGGCCAATCCGCCGTCGTCGAATCAGCCGGGCCAGCAAAGCAGCCTGAGCAGAAGCAGCCGTCGGCCCAGACGACCCAGCTGCCCGCTTCGGCCCCTGAACGATCCCAAGCTTTGAACGTCCAGCTCGGCGAGGGGACGGTGGGCGTCGGCGAGAATTTCATCGGACCGCCGCAGACGGAACCTTCTTTTACCGCACGGGGCCGCGCTCGACGGCCGAATACACACATGCTCCGGCTCCGTCGTCAACTCGGCTTCGGGCACGATCGTCGTCTCCGCGGCGCACTGCTGGTACAACGTCAACGCCCAGTCGGTCGTGTTCATCCCCCAATTCTCGTGGGTGAACGGCAGGGCCCAAACGCCGTACGGGGTCTGGGAGATGTCCGGTTCCACCATCTACATCGACCCCCGTTACGAGAGCGAGGGCGACGACGGCGTCGCCTACGACGTCGCCGTCCTCAGCGTCGCCCCGAACGTCGCCAACCAAACGATCCAAGAGGTAACGGGCGGGTTCGACATCTCCCTTGACGCGCAGATCGCCCAGCCGAAGGTGGAGATCGTCGGCTATCCGGCCGACGACTCCGACAATTCGACCTACACCGCCGCCTACCCCCGGCACTGCCTCAACTCGACCTCCGAATACCAGGAAGCGGGCACGTCTTTCTTCAACATCAAATGCTCCGGAATGGCCAGCGGCGTCTCCGGCGGGCCGTGGCTCGTTCCGAAGACGGTCAACGGCGTGACCAGGTGGTGCATGGTCGCCGTCACGGGCGGCGGCCAGGACGGCGGCGGATACACCGACGACGAATCCGTGGGCGTGCGCATGTCCGGATTCGTGGCCGAGCTCATCGCGAAGGCCGAAGCCTTCGACCTGTCGAAAGCCGGAGACTGGAGCCGCGCCCAGCTCATGGCGGCCGGCAACTTCGGCGCAGTGGACGGCGTCGACGACCTGGTCGTCTCCTGGCGCAACGGGACGGTGGACGTCTTCCTGGGCACGGGCAGCCTCACGTTCCCGTTCATGGCCTCCCGGAGGGCCTCGCGCGGGTCGTCGTCGAACCTGCCGCGGATGCTCACGACCGCGGACCTCGACGGCTCGGGCCAAGACGACCTCGTCGCCCTTGGGCAGGACGGGAAGGTCATGCTGCTCCAAGACCCGCCCGGAGGGCCCCGCCGGCTGATGCATCTCAACCCCACGATCCGCTCGAATGGGTTCAGGCACGCCAGATCATCGGCGGCGACTTCAGCCCGGACGGCGACCACAAGAGGGACGACCTCCTCGTTGTGTGGGCCGACGGAACGACGAGCGTCTATCTTCACGTGTCCAAACACGGACTGACCAGGGACAAGCCGTGGCCCGTCCACGGCCTCAGGGCTTGGTCGGCGGCGAAGGCGGCGCGAACGGCCCGCTGGCGAGCGGGATCGACGGCATCGTCGCAGCGGGGGACTTCGGCGGCGGCCGCCTCACGGACGTCATGGTGGTCGGCAAGGACCGCAGCGGAAGGTCCGCCGCGTGGCTCATCACCGACGACGATCCGAAGGGCGCCCTCCCGGTCTATCGCATCGCGCCCTACGACATTCGCGCCGCGGGAATCGATCCGAGCCAGGTCAAGGCGCTCGCGGCGGGCGATTTCGACGCTGAGGGAACGGGGTCCGACGTCGTCATCGACATGCGCGGATCGCGGGTGCTCATGCTCGCCAATGTGAAGGCGGGCAGAAGCCGACGCCCTCCGACGTGACGACGGTCGTCAGCCGGTGATCGGACGAGCGGCTTTCAGCCGGTGACCGCATCGGCAGCCGTCAGCCGGTGATCGGATGGGCGGCCGCCGGGCAGTGACCGATAGAACAGCGGCCAGCCGACGGCCGTGCGGACATCGGTCGGCAGGCGGCCGAATGCCCTTGGCTGACTTGATTTCCGGCTCGCATGCCCGGACTTCGCGTCCCTTCCCAGAGGGCGGCGCATCCCGTTTGGGGACCCGTCGCCAGAGATTCGGTTCGCAATTTGTTGCAGACCGTGAAACAGTAGGGAGGTCGGCTCGCAAGGTCCTCCCGGAAGGAGAATGAGAATGACCCGTAGGCCGTCTCGCGCGCACATCGGCCGCGTTCGCGGGTCTTCATCGGGCCCTCGGGGCCTGCGGCCAAACGCCGAAGCCGACGTCGCCGTCCGGCGCGGGAGCGTCCACGACGGAGACCGCTCCCGCGCCCACCCTTGCCGCCCCTCAAATACGCACCGAAAAATTTGGGAACGGCCGCCTCCTCGAACGCAAGGAGAGCGGCCCCGGCGAACCTGCGGGCGTCGTCGTCAGCGGAAGAACGGTCGTCTCCGTCCGCCACGACTTCAAAGGCGAAAAAGCTCGAGCTGGCCGGATACGCGCCGGGCGAGGCGAAGGCTCCTGGAAGAAGACCGCAGACGGCTGGTCGACTGCGTCGGAGACTCGCCCACCGTGTGCCTGACCTCGAACTACGAGGACGGCGAATGGTCCGTGAGCGATCCGCGCATCCTCAATCCGGCCAGCGGGCGGTTCAAAGACCTCAGCGTCGGCCCCGCCGGCACCTTCCACTCGTCGGCGTGCGCGAAGGCGTCGCCTATTTCCCTCACCTGGGACGGAACGAAAGACGTCCACGTGACGGGGTTCGACGCCGACGGCGCCCCCGTCGCGGACAAGAACTTGAGAATCGCCGCCCCAAAGACCGCCGCGCCAGAGAATGAGGGAACTGAGGAGAAGCCCTCGGCGTCGCCGGGCGAAAAGGCTTCGCCGACCCCCGGAAAAGCAGCCTCCCCGCCGCCAAGCGGCCGAAGACGCCTCGGGCTTCGAGCGCTTCGCCTCGCGCGGCAACTCGCCGTCGCGCGCCGGTTCGTCCGGCTCTCCCGCCGACGTCCCTTCGCCTTCGAACGGCCCGTCGTCGAACGGCGCTCCCCTCCGGCACGTCGCCGCAAAAAGAAATCCGCGCACAAGCTGGCGGCCAGGCCTCCGGCCTCCCAAGCCACGGGAATTCGCGCGCAGATGACCGGCTCTTACCTCGTCGTGCGGACGGACTCTGTGTCGGGCGTCTACTTCACCCGTGGAAATCGCTTTGTCAAGAAGGATTTCGACGGCGCTTGCGCGGCGCTCAAGGACGGAGTGATCTGCGAAACCGAATCGGGCCTGGTCGGCATCGGCGCCGGTGCGGACGACGCTGGGAACTCGAAGCCGACGTGACCGTGCTGAGCTCGGCCGTCGAGTCCGACTCCAGCCTTGCGGACGCCGAAGCGGACATGCGCTCGCGGCTTGGCCAGGCCAATGGCGTGGACGACACGGCGCCGGGCGAAGACCCCGATGCCTCGGCGCAGCCGACGCCGTCAGAAGGAGCGGGCGGCGATGCAGCGGGCAAAGGCACTGCGGGCGAAGGCGCAACAGGCGGGAACGCAGCCGGCAGGGACGCCGCGGGCAAGGACGCCTCTCCGATTCGAGCGACACGGCGTCCCCCCTTCCCCCGGGCAAACGATACTTGGCCGCGGGTCCGAAAGCGCCGGTGCTCCTTTCCGCCGGCGACGGGAAGCTCTCAATCGACGGCAAGCGCAGCGCGGCCATCGGCGAGGCGCGGGTCAAGGGCGTGGACCTCAGTCACGACATCGCCGTCGTCAACGTCGAAACCCGCGGCAAGTCTGCGGGCGAATCCAGGGCGCCCGCCATCGTTTCGTCGATCCTCGTCGACGGCGACGGCGCGACGCTCGCCGGAATCGACAAGACACGCGCCGACCGGCTGTTCGCAGAGGCGAACGGAGGCGACGTGCTGCGGCCGTACGGCTTCGCCTGGCAGGGGAGCCGTTTGGTCTACACGGACCTGACCGAGGCGGTCATAGGCGTGTATCGAACCGCGGGGAAGGGCAAATGACGGCGCTGCGACCCGACTGGCGAGGGATTGAGGCACGGCTGCGGCTGCGCCGAGGTCGCGCAAGCGGGGAGAGGCCGGCATGAACGGAAAGAGCCTCGACGCAAAGCGGCGGCGAACGGACGAAGGTCCGCGTGGACGTTTGGCTGTGGAGCGTGCGCCAATGCAAGACCCGTTCGCTGGCGACGTCGGAGTGCAAAGCCGGACACGTCAGGGTGAACGGCGAGACGGCCAAGCCCTCGACACCCGTTCGAGTCGGCGACGAGGTGCGCTATCGGTACGAGGGATTCGATCGGATTCTCAGGGTCACGGGCGTCATTTCGAAGCGGACGAGCGCGCCCTTGGCGCAGGCGTGCTACGAGAATCTCACGCCGGAGCGCCCGCGCGTGCGCATTCCCGTGATGATGCGCGAGCCCGGAACGGGCAGGCTGACGAAGAAAGAACGGCGCGAGCTCGACAGGCTGTTCGGCCGGGACTCCAACTTCGGCCGCCGCGACCGACGTCGCTGGCCGAGAATGCTGCGCCGGTCCAAGGGCGGCACGGGAGAAGGGGTCTGGCAGCCCGGGAGAAAGATTTAGGACCCGCCCCGGCTGAGGAAATCGGGGCTGGCGAACCCGCGCCGTCGGATCCGTCCCGGCAGTGTGATTCGTTTCGCGGAGAGCAGGCCCGCGACGTAGTAGGAGAACCGCCACATCGCCCACCCAACGGCCCGCGTCTGTAGAAGAGACGCCACAGGCCGCATACGATCAGGGCGCCGACGGACATCCACAGCACGGCCTCCCAGCTGTTGTTCGCAAGGTCCGGGCATCGTTCCGAGGATCACGAGGTGGGTTGCGTAGACAGTCAGCGACATGGAGCCGACTGCGGCAAGCGGCCGAAGCGCGTTGCGGGAAGCCCGGCCGATGAGCAGGCAAAGCCCGGTCAGCGCGATCGCGAAGCCTCCCGATCCGACCGCTTCGAACACCGTATTGGCGTGAGGGTTGGCCGCAATCAGCTGCGAGGCCGGGTCGAAGGCGACCGGCGCCCAGTCGAAGGCATGCTCGCGCTGATCGCTGTCGGGGTCGGCCGGAGGCGGGTCTGTCTCGCCGCCCGATGAGCGGCGGCGCGGCCCCTTCGCTTTCATCCGTCACAACGGCCCCGCGCACCTGCAGAGCGTCGCCAGAGTCGAACAAAGTATGCGTGAGGATGAGCTTCTCCCATACCCGAGGGCCATCAAAACCGCGCCCAAAGCGACAAGCTTCGCTTGGCGCCTCGTCTCGGCGATGCATGACTTGCCGATCGCCATTCCCGCGAAGATGAAAGCCATGTAGACCAGCCCCGGGTAGTTCCCCGGCGATGAGCATCGTCCACAGGAACGGGTCGTTCTCCTGCGCGGCAAGCCCGAGCGAGGCCGTCAACCAGACGATCGCCACGGAGACAATCGGGCCGATGACGGCCGTTGCCGCAGCAGCCGTCCACAGCCTGCGCGCGCTCCACGATGTGAAGGGCAGAGCCAAGACGAACCAGACGGCGTAATAGCTGAGGATGACGATGACGGGCAGATTGAGCAGAGACGTCAACATTGAGAGAAAGACGAGCATGAAGGCCCGCCCTGACAATGCGCTTTGCGCGCGATCGCCATGCGCTCGCCGGTGTAGGGCGCGTCCCTGCCCGTCAGGAGGGACAGCGACACCCCGGCGACCAGGGCAAAAGGATGCCGGAGCGCCCGCTGGGGATGTCAGACAGGATCGAGTGGGTCGATGACCACCTGTCGTCGCCGTCGCCGATCGGCGCGAAGTTCACGTAGACCATTCCCAAGACCGCCAAGCCTCGTGCGATGTCCAAACCGCCGATCCGCCCTGGGTCGCCGGGCGGTCTCCCCTGCTCAGGGGCTGCGGAGCGGCCGCCTCGAGGCGTCCGCCGCAGAATCTTGCGGGTTGAGAGCGGCCTGTTCCTCCGGCAGGGAGGCCTGCGTCTGAGCGGCGGCGTCGGAGTCTCCGGCGTCGCCGTTTGAGGAAAACGAAGCGGGCTCGGTGATGCTCATGACACAAGTCTAAAGGAGCCAAAGGGGTGAGAGCTAAGGCTTGCGTGCGCAGACCGGCTGGGCGAGGGCCGCCCGGGCTGGCGCGTCCGTTCCATTGGGCGCCGCGACGTGGAAGAATGTCGGGGTACAAGCGGGCAACCCTGAACGAGGAGAATCATGACGCCGCCGAAGATCAAGCTGGTCGATTCCGTCAAGGCGATCAACTGGAACAGAATCGAGGACGAAAAGGACCTGGAGGTCTGGGATCGCCTCACCGGCAACTTCTGGCTCCCCGAAAAGATTCCGCTCTCGAACGACATTCCCTCGTGGAACACCCTCAAGCCCCACGAGCAGCAGATGACCACCCGCGTGTTCACCGGCTGACGCTGCTTGACACCGTGCAGGGAACCGTGGGGGCAGTTTCGCTCATTCCCGACGCCGTCACTCCTCACGAGGAAGCCGTTCTCACGAACATCGCCTTTATGGAATCGGTTCACGCCAAATCATATTCTTCGATATTTTCCACCCTTATATCCACGGAAGAGATCGACGAGACTTTCAGGTGGTCGGAAGAGAACGAGCATCTTCAAAAGAAAGCCAAGATTATCCTCGACTACTACCGGGGCGACGACGCCGAAAAGCGCAAGGTGGCCCTCGACGATGCTCGAATCTTTCCCTTTTACTCGGGCTTCTACGCTCCGATGTACTGGTCCGCCCACGCCAAGCTCACGAACACGGCCGGACCCTCATCCGCCTTATCATTCGCGACGAAGCCGTCCACGGCTACTACATCGGCTACAAGTACCAGAGGGCGCTGGCCAAGTCCTCGCAGCAGCGGCGCGACGAGCTGCAGGAGTATGCCTACAGCCTGGTGATGGACCTCTACGACAACGAAGAGCTTTACACCGAGTCTCTCTACGACGAGATGGGGCTGAGCGAGGACGTCAAGATGTTCCTGCGCCACAACGCGAACAAGGCCCCTGAACAACCTCGGGTACGAGGCCCCTGTTCGCCGGACCAGACCGCCGTCAACCCGTCCATCCTCGCGGCGCTCTCGCCCAATGCGGACGAAAACCACGATTTCTTCTCCGGGTCGGGCTCCTCGTACGTGATAGGCACGACCGAGGCGACGACCGACGACGACTGGGACTTCTGAGAGGGCGCGGCTCACGGCCCCGCGGGTGGCGATTGTCACTGCCGCCGCGGGGCTCGATTCTTTCTGCGAAATATCCGACGCCGCCGCCCGAGGTTGACGATTAAACTCAAGCCAAAGCCCCTGTTTTTCTTCTGGCGTTTTCGAGGCGTCCACCCGAAGTGGCTGGCCGGCTCGGCTTGCGGGATGACGGGTGAAGCCTTTTGCTTTCCTTACTCTTGACGTAGTCGCCCGGTTCACGCACTTTTGAGCGGCCTTCCGCGGCCCGTGGGATGCGGGCCGCGGGCGGCGGGATCTCCGACGTCACCCCTGCGGGCCTGGGAAGGCCTCCCTCGCAGACTGTTCGGAATTTCTGCAGGCGCCTTGTGGCCGACTTTACATACGGGTAGAGTTCCCCATAGCCCCGGAGGGGCTGGAAAACACCGCTTAATCTACGATTGACCTATGCCATGGGAATCATTCCCCACACGTGCCCACATTTGAACAACGCCCATGGCTCAACACGCAAGGACAATTTCATGACAACTTCCTCACCAATCGGGGGTCCGCCGGAGAGTGCCGGGGATCCTCACGCTCATTTGCACGCTCGCGCTGAGCCTTGGTGCGCTCCTCTCCATGCCCACCGCGGCGAGTGCGAATGAAGTCAAGGTTGTTACCGGCATCACGGTCGAGAACACGTCGCGCGACGGCCAGTCGACGCCGCACCACGTGTGGGACATCACCAAGGTGAAGTTCACGGTGGACACGACCGGATCCGGTGCAAAGGCCGGCGACACCTTCACCATCGGCCTGCCTGACTCGATGCGCACCCAGATCACGTCGTTCCCGATGTACGCGAACGACGGCAAGACCGAGGTCGCCAAGTGCACGGTCCCCGGCGGCGCCGGCCAGACGCTGACCTGCACCTTCACCGACTACGTCAATTCCCCACCCCGACATGAAGGGCGGAGGCTGGGTTCGGACCCAGATCTCCAAGTCCGAAGGGGTTCAGAACTTCACGTTCAAGGTTCCCGGAAACCCGATCGTCGTTGAGATTCCGGCGGAATGATCAAGCCCGGCGACCTGCGCGGGCTGCCCGAGAGGGCGTACAAGCAGGGCTGGGTCGAGGGCGAGGTCAGCCCCAACCTCTTCTACTGGAGGATTTGGGTCAACGCCGGAGCCTACGCCAACAGCGGGCAGATCACGGTCAACGACACCTTCAGCGACGACCACGGCGGGTACAAGCTCGGACGAGTCCGGGCGGCAGCCTGTTCTGCGCGTGTGGAAGGATTCGAAGAAGTTCGAATCCGGGGCCGACGCCGACGAGACGATCAATGTCGGCCAGAGCGTCGACGGCGGGACTTTCCGTTTCCAGCCCAACGAGAAGGGCTTTCAGGCGAGCTGGCCGCGCCAGGACGGCTACGTCTACGAGCTCGGGTACTACACGGTTCTCAAGGACCCCTCGCAGGTCAAAGCCGGCGACGCCATACAGAACCACGCGAACATCAACGGCTCGGACGTCAAGAGCGACGCCGCCATCGTGACCCTCGGCGCCGGAAGGCTCGACGGGGCCGGCTTCGGCCCATCAGCGTGACCAAGGCGCCGCTCACGGGCGACGCGGCCTCGCAGGTCGACGCCGCGAAGGAGTACACCGTCAAGGCCGCCCTACACCGTCGACGGCAAGGAGAAGTCCGACACTCAGCCCTCAAGGCCGGCGGCCCCGCTAAGACGATCGGCTCCCTCCCCAGGGCACGAAGGTCACCCTGTCCGAGATCGCCGACCGACGACGGAGTGGCGTGGGCGACCCCGTCTTCCTCGAAGGATTCGGAACGTCAGGTGGCCGACGGCGGCAAGAGCGCCGTCGTGACCGTCGGCGACAGGACGCTCACGTCCGTCGTCGTGACGAACAAGGCGAACCGGGCTGCCACGCCTCCCACGCGGACCACGCCGCCGACGCCGATTGCGCCGCCGACGACGCCGGGCGCCCCTGTGCCCCCGGTTCCCTCGACCCCGACCCCTCGGAGACGCCTTCCACGCCGACCGAAACGCCCTCCACGCCCCTCGCTTCCCGACACGGGCGCGGCGGTGCTCTGGCTCGAGTCATCGGCTTGGTCGCCGTGGCTGTGGGCGGAGTCCCTCGTCTTCCTCCGCAAGAGGAACAAGGGCTGAAAACCAAGGCTGAGGCCGAACTTATGGGCTGACGCCGAAACTGCAAAGGCTCGGGCAGGCATCGGACGCACTTTCGGAACCGCTGTGAATCGGAGGCGCTGAGGCGCTTCCCGGCCAAGCGGTGAAGGGCCGATGCGATTCGGGCCGACCGGCGAGCTTTTCCGCGAGCGCACCATGCGCTCTGCGGAAAGCCCGCCGAATAGTCTGTTCCCGGAAACAGGGGGACATTTCGCAACTCTTTGGCGCTGAGAGACGGGCCGTCGCCGACAACATCGAGTCGAGTACGGACGCCGTCTTTCGGCTCGGGTTCGCGCCGCTGGCCGGCGAAGGCGAAACTCCCCGTGGGAGAGGGAAAGCGGGAGGAAACGCCGATGAGCACGTCCGCGCCGACGAAACTCCCGCGGAGAGGGGAAAGCGGCCAACCGGAGGGCCCAAAGTTCGGGAGGCTCGCGGCGCTGCCGATATCATTGGCCCATGCCTACGAAGATTCAGCGCCAGCTTGCCGCCAACCCGCAGATTCTCGTCGTGTGCACGGGAAACATCTGCCGCTCGCCGATCGGCGAAGTCGAGCTGCGCAACAGGATCGAGGGAGCGGGGCTGGCCTACGGCGTCGCCAGTTGCGGGGTTTCGGACGAGGAGCGCGGCAATCCGATCTATCCGCCCGCCGCCAGGGTTCTCCGCGAAGTTGGGTACGCCGTTCCCGTCCGCAGCGCCCACCGGGCGACGCGGCGCGAACTGGCCGAATCGGGGCTTATCTTGGCGATGACGACGGGGCACGCGCGGGCCTTGCGGAGAATGTGCGCCGACGCCGGGTCGACGCGGCCCGAATTCACCTGTGGCAGAGTTCGACGGCGACGGCCTCGGGAGTCGCGCCCGACGGCTGCTTCGGCCCGGGCGGCGCGCTCGCCGACGGGAAAGAGCCCCGGGGCCGCTCCGAGTTCTACTACTCCAGCGGCCGGTGGGACGTGGCCGATCCATGGGGCGGCGGGCCCGAGGAGTACGATCGCACGCTGGCGCAGGTCGAGGCGGGCGCCGAGGGGCTGATCGCCGAGCTCACGCGGGGCTGATCGCCGAGCTCACCAAGGGCTGACCTGACTGAGGCGGGGACGCGCGGACGGGGCCGCAGGCCGAGCCTGCCGCTCATTTCATTTCCTTGTTGCCTGCCTCTTGAGCTTCTTCAGGCCCTCGGGGACCGAATAGGACCCGAGGAAGGTGTCGAGCAGCAAGGGAGTGTAGGCTTTGGTCCCCGCGTTGACGGACGGGCCGACGGGCGGCTTCGTCGTCGTGCCCCTCGACGCCTCGACGAACGCCGAAACGTCCACGTTTCTCTTTCTCCAATAGTCGACGAAGGCCGACTGCGCCGCCACGGCCCTGGGAAGGAGAGCGCCGCGTTCGGCGAGAGGCAGCTGGCCTTCGGCTGAGCCCAGCCACTTGAGGACCTTTGCGGTGGCCGCCTTGTGCTTCGTTTTCGCGTTGCCGACGGCGGCGACCCCGTGAACGGTGGATAGTGGGCCCTTCGGGCCGGCCACCATGGGGGCGACTCCCACTTGAAACCCTTGGCCTTGTCGGCGACCTCTTTGAGGTTGTACGGGCCCGATTGGAAGAGGGCGAGCTTCCCTGACGAACAGGTCGCGATGGAATCTCATTCGTGTTGGTGTCTTCGGGCGGGCGGCGCCACGCGGTGGGCGTTGATCATCGCCACGAGGTAGGAAAAACGCGCTGTTGCCCTGAGGCGAGGCGAAGGCGAATGCGCCGTCGGAGGCCTGGTATGTGCCGCCGGCCCTCGGCCAGGAAGGGAGGTAGACGGCCCGCATGTCGGCCTGCGCGTTGAACCCGTAGGTTGCGACATTCTTTGCGTCGAAGCCGTCCTCGCCCGGATGCCCGCCGCCTTGTCGACGGTGAGCTTGCGCGGCCCCCTAGGAGGGTGTCGCCTTGTCCCGCGTCCGGCGCCCACGTGAGATTCGAGGCGATCGACGCCCGCGGCCCGACCGCGTCCCCTGTTGTAATACAAGGCGATGGAATCCCACAGCTGCGGAACGCCCCACAGCTTTCCTTTGCGCTGTAAAGGTCGACGACGGACTTCTGCCACCCTCGTGGTCCGAGCCCACGGCGTCCTCGACGTCCATGAGGTTGCCGTTGTCGGCGTATTGCGCGTAATTCGAGGAGCTTTGACCCAGTAGACGTCGGCCATGTCGCCCGAGGAGATGTCGAGCGGCAGGCGGTCCCAGTAGCGGTTCCAGGAAACCACCTCGACTTTGACGTCGATTTCGGGATTCTTCTTGCGGAACTCCTTGAAGGACTCCCTGTAGGCAGCCGCGGCCTCCTGGTCCCACACGCGGAAGGTCAGCCGCGTTCCGTCCGAGGAATCCGAGGAGGAATCGGCCGGGGAGCAGGCGGCGAGGGCGAGCGTCGCTGCCGCGGTCAGCGCGGCGAGCTTCCTCTTTTGGCGTGTGAAGAGTCCACGGAGCGTCATGGGTGTTCCTTTTCGTGACTCGCTCGAAAATGCGGCGTTCGAGGAGGTTGAATGCGGTGATCTTGTATCTTTTTATCCTATAGAACACATTGGGCAGCTGTTGTATTCCATCCAGCGCGCCGCAGTGATTACCGGTACGTATGCGATGTTTGTTTCTTTTCGGTGGCCCGTGTGTTCATTGCATCTCGGGCTTGCACTGCGGACTACCTCTGGTTTTCCGCGGATCGCTTGGCTCCGCGAGCCGTTGGGCTGTTCCGCGACGTGTGCGGGCCGGCTCCGGGCGGCGGGGCTGCGACGCGAATCGCGCGAGCCCGGCGCCCTTGGCCTGGCGCGGCTCAACCGGCCTGGCGGGGCTCGGTCGTGTGGCGGGGCTCAGTCGGTTTGGCGCGGCTCAATCGGCCTGGCGGGGCTCGGTCGGCTTGGCGCGGCTTGGTCGGCCTGACGCGGCTCAGTCAGTTTGGCGGGGTTTGGTCGGCCTGGCGCGGTTCAGTCAGTTTGGGGCGGCGCCCGGCGGTCTAGTGAAGCCCCGAGATCCCCAGGGACCCGACAATCTGGCGATGGAAGACGGCGTAAAGGATGATGAGGGGCGCGAGCGCCAGGACGGTCGCGGCCATGACAAGCGTCCACTGTCGGAATGCTCCTGCTGCAGCGCCTGCGTGGCCACGGTGAACACGTGCCACGTCGGTTCCGGGGCGATGATCGACGGCCACATGAAGGAGTTCCACTGGGAGACGACGGTGATGAGCAGGAGCGTGGCCAGAATCGGGCGGTTCATGGGAAGCATGATCGACCAGAGCGTGCGCCAGTGGCCTGCGCCGTCGAGCTTGGCGGCGTCGAGCACGTCGCTCGAACCCCCTGGAAGTTCTGCCGAAGGAGGAAGATCGCGTAGGGGAGCCCAGAAGGAAGGGGACGACGAGTCCCGCGAAAGTGTTTTTCATCCCCGCCTGGGTGAGCCCGGCGAACAGCGGGATCATCGTGACCACCGCCGGAACCATGAGGGTTGCGACGTAGGTCCAGAAGATGAACTCCCCTGCCGGGAAAGCTCAGGCGCGCAAAAGCGTAGGCGGCTAGCACGGAGCAGACCATTTGGCCGACGGTCAAGACCGCGACCGCCTGAAGCGTCACCGCCAGCGGAACCACGAAGTTCGCGCGGGCCCCCGAACAGCGAGGTGTAGTTCTCGACAGTCGGGGGAGGACGGAGGCGAAAGCGGGTCGCCGCCGGCGAACTCCTCCGGGCTTTTCAGGCTGGTGAAGACCGGAGAAGACGAAGGGCGCGACCGTCAGAACTCGCCCCGGCGGCGAGAAAAGCGTAGGTCGCCAACGTCGCCGCCCACCAGCTCGCCGGTCTGCGCGTCCGCCCTGGCCCTGGCGATTTCGGCTCGACGGCGGTCTGCGCGCCGCGTGCGCGCTCGGCGGCGCCCCGCATGTTCTCATTCACGTTCGTACACCGTCCGTTTCTGAGAAATGGCGCTGCTGAAGGAGGGTCGCCGCCACGACGAAGACGAGGAGGACAACGGCCATGAGCGCTCGCGCGTCCGATCCGGTTTGGGGGCGCCGAAGGCCGTCCGATAGATCTGCGCGGCGACGACGTCCGTGGTCCCGCCCGATAGCTGGGTTGCCACCGGTCAGCCCGTAGACGAGGTCGAAGGCTTGAAAGCGAGGGAGATGAAAGACGGACGAGCACGAAGAACGTGGTGGGGCGCAGCATCGGCAGGCGTATGCGCGTCAGGAGCCTGATCGGCCCGGCGCTGTCGAGCTTCGCCGCTTCGACGACGGACTGGGGATCGCCTGCAGGCCGGCGAGAAAAACAGCGAGATGTAGCCGACGTTTTTGCCACACGTAGACGAAGGCGACGGTCGGCAGGGCGAGGGAGGCGTCGCTCATCCACTCGACCTTGCTGCCGAAAAGCGCGTTGACGAGTCCGTTCGAGGGGTCGAGAAGCCATTTCCACACGATTCCCAGCGTGAGGGGCGCGCAGACCCACGGCAGAACGTAGAGCAGCTGGAAAACGCCGGATCCGGGAAGCCTGCGGTTGAGGGCGACGGCGATGAGGGAGGCCCGCCGCGACCGCCGCCGGATCGCCATGAGGGAGAAAGCCGCGGTGACGAGGATCGAGCGGCGAAATCCGGGTCGCTGAGGATGTGCGCATAGTTGTCCAAGCCTCACGAAGCGCGGGGGCGATATGAGGTTCCAGTCCGTCAGCGAGGCGACGAGGACGGAAGAAAATCGGCGCGAGGGAGGAAAAGCCCCACGCCCACGAGGGAGGGGAGAGCATGGCGAAGGCGGTCAGCCTCTCCGCGGACCCTGAGCCACCAAGAGGTCACCGTGAAGATCATTCCCAATGCCACCGTCACGCCGAGCATGCAGGTCGATGCGAGCATTCCCCCGGCCCACCCCGGCTTCGGCGAAAGCGGGCTGCGGCGCATGGGCAGGATTGGCGCGTCAGATTTGAGCTTGCGCGGCTGCTTTGAGCTGGGCTATGAGTTCCTTTTTGGCGCGGAAGGCCTGTCGACGGCGGCGAGCTCGCCCTTGCTGGCCTCGACCCTGCTGTAGCGCCAAAAGGGTTCCGACCTCGGGGTCCTTGGCGTGCTTCTTGCGCATCCCTCCGAGGGTGACGATCGATCGAAAAGGCTTTGCGCCGTCGACCGGCTGGACGACGACGGGAACCCTCAGGCCCCGCCTGGTGAGCCTTGACTCCACGGACTCGGAGGTGGCGAGGGTCCGCGCGACGACGGGGCGCCCAGGCCGTCTTTTCGGCCGCACGATCCAAGGGGCGAGGAAAAGGAAGGAAAGCCCGAACAGGAGAAGGCCCGCGTACAGGACGTTGCCGCTTGTCAGGCGGTCGCCGTAGGCGAGGACGGCCACAACCGTTCCGATGCAGTTGCCGGCGAACAAGCCGGTTCCGGCGCGCCGCAGATTGTCGATGGGGCGGCTCGCAGGAATGACGGCGGAACTCAGGACGTCCCGGACGGGATGTTGTGCAGACATGGGCTCCTCGATCGAAGGGTATGGTTCCAGTCTCATGCCCTGCCCGCCCCTCGATTTCGCGCGGCGCCGCCTTCGCGCGACGCCCCGGAAGCCGCCCGCCCCGCCGCCCTCGACGGCGGGGCGGGGGCCGCTCTTTCGTTCGTGCGCTTGTGTGCGCGGGCTGCCCATGCTTGGGCCGAGCCTCGCTTGGGCTGCGCCGACCGAAACGAGCCTTTTGCTTAGCTGCGCCGACCGAAACGAGCGCTACTCGGGCTGGTGGCTCGGCCGTGCCGCCTGGCGAGGATCTGCTCGAGGGGCCGGTAGTGGGCGCGGACGGCTTTTTCTGTACCCCTTGAGGTCTCCGGCCTCGGCAGCGTCGAGGATCGCGCGGTGAGCCCGGGCCGTGTCTTCCAGCCCGGCCTCGATGTGCTCTGACGAGGTCGGGGATCACCGCCATGTGCACGAGCCACAGCGCAGAAACCATCTGTTTGGCGACGGAGTCTCTATGGCGTCCAGGATCCCCTGAATGGAAGGTCGCGTCCTCTCGAGATACCGTTCGCCGGCGGCGGCCTTCGCGTCCATGGCGGCCACGGCCGCGTGGAGGACGGGTTTTCCGTTCCCCTTGAGGGCGCCGCGACGACGTCGGCCGAGATCCCCAGGTCGAGGTACTTCCGCAGCGCGACGACGTCGGCCAGGGAATCCGCCCCGGAGCCCGAGGTGAGCGAGGAGCGGAGAATGAGCGTGTCGACGAGGGGGCGCAGGGACATGTCGGCGACGAACGCGCCGCGCCCCTGATGGACGCGCACGATGTCGAGGGCCTCTAGCTGCAGGGCCCTCTCACGGAGGAGCGTGAGACCTGAGCTCAGCGCAGAGAACCGCCTCTGTGGGCAGCGGGGAGCCTGGCTGAGGTCGGGAGAGAATGTAGCGCGCACCGCCTGCATCGTTGCAGTGGAACGGTTGACGAAGGGCGTGGCTGCGGAGGATTCGCCCCGCGGATCCTGGAATATGTCAGACGACTCGGCGATGATCTGTTGCAAGAATTTGTCAGACATCATATGCTGAGTATACGCGATACCCCTAGGGGCGCACCGCTCACTACACCAATGGAGAGGAATACCCATGAATCGCAGAGGTTTGGCGCGAGGGCACTGGCCGTGGCGGCCGCGTGCATCGCTCGCGCTGAGCGCCCGTGGAGGCAGTGAGGCGCCTCGACGTCGAAGTCTCCGGCTCCGACGGCCGCCCCTCGCCCACCGACAAGCTTTGACGGGCGGCGACATCAAAGCCGCAGTCGCCTCACGAGACGAACAACTACCACCCGTCGTCGACGTCCTCGGCGTTGGCGCAGGGCGCGAACTGGCACGTCGTCGAGGGCCTCCACGAGCTCGACATGCACACGCTGCTAGCTGCACAGGCCCTCGCTGCCACGGACGACCCGGTCAAGGTCAGCGACACCCAGTACGAGGTCAAGCTCCGCGACGGAGCCAAGTTCTCCGACGGAAAGCCCTGTCACGGCCGACGACGTCGTGGCCTCCTTCCAGCGCTCGATGAAGGAAGGCAACATCTATCTGCCGATGCTTTCCTTCATCAAGGACGTGCAGAAGAAGGACGACACGACCGTCTCAATCAACCTCAACTACCCCTTCTCGCTGGTCAAGGCACGCCTTTCTCTCGTCAAAATCGTTCCGGCGGCGGCCTCCGACGAGGCCCTGACCTCCAAGCCGATCGGCACTGGCCCGTGGACGTACGAGGCGATCGGATTCGACGCACATCGCCTTCGCCCCAACCCGAATTACAACGGCTCCAAGCCCGCCAAGGCCAAGCACATGGAGTGGAAGATCCTCGGCGACGACACGGCCCGGGTGACCGCCATGCAGCAGAAGACCGTCTCCGCCATGGAGTCGGTGCCCGCCGAGTCCGCCGACCTCCTGAAGTCCGCCGGGGCCCAGATCACCGAGGTCCAGGGCTTCAACCTTCCCTTCCTCATGTTCAACACGAAGAAGGCGCCCTTCGACAACCCGAAGGTCCGGCAGGCACTCTTCTACGCCGTCAACACCGAGAAGCTCATCGACCTCGGCACGTCCGGCACGGCGACGGCGGCGTCGTCCTTCCTCCCCGAAACCCACCCGAATTACCACAAGGCTTCGACGGTCTACAAGTACGACCCGGAGAAGGCCAAGAAGCTTCTCAAGGAGGCCGGAGTCCAGAACCTGCACCTGACGCTCTTGACCACCGACCACACGTGGATCACCAAGCTTTCGCCGCAGATCGTCGAGGATCTCAAAGCGGTGGGCGTGACAGTCGAGCTGAAGGCGCTCGCCTCCAGTTCCCTATACAAGGACCACACCGACGTCGACAATCCGAATTTCGACGTGGTTCTGGCCCCCGGCGACCCGTCGGTCTTCGGCAACGACCCCGACCTTCTCATGAACTGGTGGTACGGCGACAACAGCTGGACCCAAAAGCGCACCCAGTGGAAGGACTCCGAGGGATACAAGAAGCTGCACGCATCGCTTGACAAGGCCGTCCGCGCGACGGGCGACGAGCAGCAGAAGGCGTGGAACGAGGCCTACGACATCGTGGCCAAGGAAGCCCCCCTCTACCCGCTGTTCCACCGCAAAGTCGTGACCGCCTACTATCCGAAGAAGGTCTCGGCATACGCGCCGATCAGCACCACCGGCATCGACTTCGTCGGCGCCGAGCCGCAGCGAAAGCGGAGCCAGTGATCCGCAGGGGCGGCGGGCAGCCGCTCGCCGCCCCTGTCCTCGGCGCGCCTCTGCCTGTGCCCTGCCGCCCGGCTCGCCCTGCCGCAGGCCAGGCCCGGCGTTTGCCAAACCCCTCGTCTTCTTGGCCCCCTGCCGGCCTTCTCACCTTTTCCCATTCCACCTGTTTCCTTTCCCTCGCTTTACCAGACCAACCCTCACATCATCATGACGCGTGCGGCCCGCAGCGGCCGGACGCTCGCAACCACCATGCGTCAGGCGGGCTTTTGCTGGCTGGTGCGCAACACCAGGAGATCCTCGTGAACAATCTCGTGAGACTCATCGGACGGCGCCTCGTCGCGCTGCCGATCATGGTTCTCGGCGTGACGTTCCTCGTGTTCTTCCTCATGTCCTTCTCGAAGATCGATGAGGCTTATACGGCCCTCGGCGAAGGAGCGTCACAGAAGGCGCTGGAGGAATACCGCGAAAGCCACGGCCTCAACGATCCGTTCTTCGTTCGCTACGGTTCCTTTCTCTGGAACTTCTTCACCAAGGGCGACCTCGGCAGCTACGGCGCGAATCGCGCCCCGTGAGCGACAGAGTCGCCGAAGCCTTTCCGGTGACGCTGCAGCTCACCTTCCTCGGCCCGCTGATCGCCGTCGTCATTTCGGTGTTCTTCGGCGTCGTCGCGGCCCTCTACCGCGATCGGTGGCCGGACAAGGCGATTCGCGTCTTCTCCATCGCCGCCATCGCGACGCCCTCGTTCTGGCTGGGCGTCCTTCTCATTTTGGCCTTCGCCATCAGCAGTCCGATCTTCGACGTTTCGGGCGAGCTCGTCCCCTTCAGCGAGGATCCCGGCGCTTGGCTCAACCGAATGCTGCTGCCGGCGTTCGCATTGGGCCTGCCCGTCGCGGGGTCGCTCACCAGGGTGATCCGCACAGCCGTCGTCGAAGAGCTCGACAAAGACTACGTGCGCACGGCCATCGGGGCGGGAATCCCCAAACGCGTCGTCGTCTCGCGCAACGTCCTGCGCAACGCCCTCATCACGCCGATCACGGTTCTGGGCCTGCGCATCGGATACCTCATGGGAGGCGCGGTCATCATCGAGATCATCTTCAATCTCAACGGCATGGGACGGGCGATCCTCGAGGGCGTCAAAGAGAACTACCCGGCCCTCGTGCAGGGAGTGACCCTCATTGTGGCCCTGTCGTTCATCGTCATCAACATCCTGGTCGACATGCTCTACGTCCTCGTCAACCCGCGAATCAGGGAGGTCTGAGATGCGCCGCAAGCTCACCGAAAAAATGGAGGGGCGCGTTCGCCTCCGCCGCTGGAAGGCGATGAACGCCGGAGCGAAGATCTCCCTTGTCTTCCTCGGATTCATGGCGCTTCTCGCCGTTCTCGCGCCGATCGCCGCTCCGCACGATCCGTACGCGACATTCGGCAAGAACCTCGAGCCTGGCACGCACGAGGTGTGGGTCGGCGCCGCCAAGGAGCACCTGACGTTCCTTTTCGGAACGGACGGAAGCGGCCGCGACATCCTTTCGCGCATGCTCTACGGCGCCCGATACTCGCTCGTCATCGGATTGGCTGCCACCGCCTTCGCGCTGCTGTGCGGCGCCGTGATCGGCTCGGTGGCAGCCGTTTCCCGCAAGTGGATCTCCGAAGTGATCATGCGGATCATGGACATCGTCATGTCCTTCCCGGGCATCGCGCTCGCCGCCGTGTTCATCTCCGTGTTCGGCACAACCCTCCCGGTCATCATCCTCGCCATCGGATTCCTTTACATCCCGCAGATCACCCAGCGTGGTCCGCGCGAACGTCATAGCCGAATACGGCGAGGACTACGTCAACGCCGTGGTCGTCTCCGGCGCCCGCGCCCCTGGATCCTCGTCAAGCACGTGGCGCGCAACAGCGTCGCCCCGATCATGGTCTTCGCAACCGTCCTCGTGGCGGACGCCATCGTCTTCGAGGCCTCGCTCTCCTTCATCCAGGCCGGCATCCAGGAGCCGACGCCGACGTGGGGCAATCTCTGGCAAACGCCCGCCGGCGTCATCTACAACTACTGGTGGGCCGCCCTCTTCCCGGGCTTGGCCATCATGCTCACGGTCCTGTGCCTCAACGTGCTCTGGAGGGAATGACCGACGCCATAGTCGCGGCGCCGAAAGGCCCGGTCGACGTTCCCGAGACCTCCTCCGACGCCGAACGCGAAGCCGACAAGATGCTCGTGGACCCCGTGGCCGCGCACAGGCTCCAAGCCGAGGCGCTGAGCAACCGGCTCGACGCGCTCAAGGAAATGGAGACCCTGAGGAAAGACCGCCACATTCCCGTTTCCGAGGAGCCGCCGCTTCTTCAGGTCAAGGATCTGTGCATCAAGTTCCCGCGCCACGGCGACGTCAACGTGGTGGACCACGTCAGCTTCTCGGTGCGGCCGGGCGAAACGATGGGCCTCGTGGGCGAATCGGGTTGCGGCAAGTCCATCACATCCCTTGCAATCATGGGCCTGCTCGATCCGCGGGCCGAAATCTCCAGCGAGATCCTCTACGACGGCAAGAACCTCCTGGAGCTCTCGCCCTCCGAGCGCAATCGAGCTGCGCGGGCACGAGCTCGCGATGGTCTACCAGGACGCGCTGTCCTCCCTCAATCCGTCGATGCTCATCAAATCGCAGATGAAACAGCTGACTCAAACGCGGGGGAACGCGGTCGATGGAGGATCTGTTGGAGCTCGTCGGGCTCGACCCTCACCGAACCCTCAATTCCTATCCGCACGAGCTCTCGGGAGGCCAGCGCCAGCGCGTCCTCATCGCCATGGCGCTGACCCGCGACCCCAAGCTCGTCATCGCCGACGAGCCGACCACCGCCCTCGACGTCACCGTGCAAAAGCAGGTCATCGAACTGCTCAACAAGCTGCGCGACGAACTCGGCTTCGCGATGGTGTTCGTCTCCCACGACCTCGCCCTCGTGGCCGAGGTGGCCCACTCCATCACGGTGATGTACGCCGGCCAGGTGGTCGAGCAGGCCTCGACCGTTGAGCTGATGACCGACCCTCGCCACGAATACACCCGCGGGCTTCTCGGCTCGGTCCTCTCGATCGAGGCGGCCTTCGGGCGGCTCCACCAGGTTCCGGGCACGGTCCCGTCCCCGAAGGACTTCCCCTCCGGCGACCGCTTCGCCCCGCGCTCGAGCCACCCCGACGTGGGCGGCGACGTCCGGCCCGTCATGCGCCGAGTCGAAGGCAGCTGGCACTTCTACGCCGACCATCCCGAAGGGTACGCGGCGATCGCGGCAGCGCCCGCCCAGGCGCCCGGCAGAGCTGCGGTCGCGACCAGGTCCGCTGCGATCGCGACCCCTTTCGGCCGCCGTCGCGACGCTTTCGGCTTCCAGCGCGGGACGGGCGGCCACCCCGGATCGTGCGTTCAGCCCGGATCGCGCGTTCAGTCCGGATCGTGCGTTCAGTCCGGATCGTGCGTTCAGCCCGGATCGCGCGCCGGATGCCAGCCGCAGCCCCGCATCCGCGCCGCGCGAGAGCCTTCCGCAGACGGAGGGCCCTCGCACACGGCGGGAGCCCTGTGCGCGACGTCGCCCCTGGCAAACGGCGCCGGCCTTGTGCGCGACGAGGGCGCCCAGCGCCCGAAGACGGGCGCCCACACTCAAAACGGAGGAGGAAAAATGAGCGCCGAAACCCTTCTGGCGAGGACGGCCGGGTGCCCGGTCGCCGGCTCCGCTCCCGCAGACGTCGCGCGTCCCGTTGAGAGCGGCTCGGCAGAGTCGCCCCGCCGGCGCGGCGACGGGTCCGGTCCGATCATCGAGCTCGACGACGTCCACGTGACGTTTAGAACGCGGACCGCAGGAAAGTCCATCAGGGCCGTGCGCGGGGTGAGCCTCAAGCTCATGCCGGGCGAGACAATCGGCATCGTCGGCGAATCCGGCTGCGGCAAATCGACCACGGCCAACGTCATGTGCGGGCTGCAAAAGCCCACCGCCGGCCGCGTCTATTTCCAGGGCCGCGAGGTCACCAAGCGCACGGTCGAGGACAGGCGCGCCATCGGGCGGGTCATATCGGTCATCTTCCAGGACCCGGCCACCGCCCTCAACGCGAGGATGGCCGTCCGCGACCAGCTGGCCGACCCCCTTCACGTGCACAAGGTCGGGACGAAGCAGGAGCGCGAGGCGCGGGTGCGCGAGCTCATCTGCTGGTGGGACTGCCGACCTCGGCCCTCGACGCCCTCCCCGGCCAGCTTTCCGGCGGCCAGCGCCAGAGGGTCGCCATCGCACGCGCGCTCGCGATCAAACCCGCGGCGATCATCGCCGACGAGCCGACGTCGGCCCTCGACGTCTCGGTCCGCGCGCAAATCCTCAACCTCCTGACCGACCTGAAGGACGAGCTCGGGCTGGCGATGGTGTTCATCAGCCACGACATCCAGACTGTGCGTTACGTCTCCGACAGAATCGTTGTGATGAACGGCGGCCAGATCGTCGAGGAAGGGCCGGCGGCGACGCTGCTGGCCGACCCGCAGGATCCCTACACACGCAAGCTCCTGAGTGCGGCGCCTTCGCTTCTGCACCCGAGCATTCCAGACGACCTCGCATCCGCGGATGAAGAATCGCGCAATACAGCAAAGGAAGAGAGCACATGGCAACCCACGCCGACTTCAGCGGAGTGATCCCGCCCTGTCGTCACGCCGCTCACCGCCGATCGCGAACTCGACCGCGCGAGCTTTGAAACGGTCGATCGATCGAATGATCGACCACGGAGTGCACGGCCTTTTTCCTTCTCGGATCGTCGAGCGAGGTCGTGTTTTGCACCGACTCGCGCCGCAGGGAGATCGTCGAGACGGGCATTGAGGCAGCCGCGGGCCGGGTTCCGGTGCTCGTGGGCGTCATCGACGCTCAGACGGAGAGGATGGTCGAGCACGCCCGCGCCGCGCGCGAGCTCGGGGCCGACGCCGTCGTCGCGACCGCCCCTTCTACGCGCTCGGCGGCCCCGACGAGATCGAGGCCAATTTCCGCGCCATTCGCGAGGAGGTCGACCTTCCGCTGTTCGCCTACGACCTGCCGGTGTGCGTCCACAAGAAGCTGGACGCGGACATGCTCGTCAGGCTCGGAAGCGAGGGGGTTCTCGCGGGGGTCTGGCGATTCCTCGGGCGACGACGTCAACTTCCGCTTCCTCGTCCAGAAGAACCGGGCGGCAGGCAGCCCGCCCAAGCTGTTCACGGGCCACGAGGTCGTCGTCGACGGCGCCTTCCTCTCCGGGGCCGACGGCGTCGTCCCCGGACTGGGCAACGTTGATCCGTGCGGGTACGTCCAGCAGCTACAGGCCTCACCGCGAAGGCGACTGGGAGGCCGTCGTCCAAATTCAGGACAGGCTGGCGCTGCTCATGCGACGATCACCTCGGTGACGGAGGGCGCCGTGGGCTTCGGCGCCGGCGTCGGGGCGTTCAAGACGGCGCTTCAGCTTTTGGGCGTGTTCGAGACCAACCCAGATGCTGCGCCCCGTGCGCGCACCCTCGAGGGCGGGAACGTCGAAGCCGTCCGGAACGTGCTCGTCGCCGCGGGGATGCTCGCGCGATGAGCGGTGCGGCGGTGCCTTCGACCGAGGGGGAGGCGGGGCCTTCGGCTGAGGGACGGCGCTCGTCCTCGACATCGGAGGCACGAAGATAGCGGCGGGAGTCTGCACCCCAGGTCAGCCTTCCGTCCGCCATCGGGCGACCTGACCCACCTGGCCGCACCGCGGGGCGCGGCGGTTGTGGAGACGGCGCTCGAGCTGGCCCGCGAGGTCGCCCGAAAGGCGGGCGGCCCGCTGGCCGGCGTCGCAGCGGCCAGCGCCGGAGTCATCGACCGTGCGACGGCACGGTTGCCTCCGCCACCGACCTCATGCCCGGCTGGGCGGGGACGGCTCTCGGCCCGCCCTCGCTGAAGGCCCTCGGAGTTCCCGCGTTTGTGCTCAACGACGTCCACGCCCACGCGCTCGGGGAGATGCGGTTCGGGGCCGGCGCAGGCCTGCGCAACGCGCTGGTGGCGGCGGTCGGAACGGGGATCGGCGGGGCGATCGTCGCCGAGGGAAAAGTCCTGTTCGGCCCGCGGGACCTCGCCGGGCACGTCGGGCACGTCGGCCACCGGCTCGGCGAGGGCTTCGCATGCTCGTGCGGGCGCGACGGCCACATTGAGCCCGTCGCCTCCGGAACCGGCGTCGTCCGCCTCTATCGTTCCCGCGGCGGATCCCCGGACGTGAACGACGGCGCAGAGCTTCGCCGCCTCGCGGACCGGGGCGACGCCGAAGCGCGAAGCGGCTTTCTCCGACGCCGGCGCCGCCCCTCGGAGAGGTTCTCGGTCGCTCGCCAACTGCCCTCGACCCGGAGGCGATCGTGCTGTCCGGCTCCCTGAGCGGGGTCGGCGAATACTGGTGGGCGCCGCTGCGGGCCGGGTATCGCCGGCAGGCCATGGATCCCGTGCGCGGCGTCCCGCTCGTGCGGGGAACGCTTGGCGGGGACGCCCCCCTGCTGGGCGCGCTCGCCTACGCCGCTGAGTTTCAGGAGGAAGAATGCACCCGTTGATCGCCTCGCCCCGAGGCCGCCTCGTCGTTTCATGCCAAGCTCATCCCTGGCGAGCCCATGCGCTGCCTGGAGACGATGGCGTGATTGCGCTCGCCGCCGAACGCGGAGGGGCCGCCGCGATCCGGTGCCAGGGCCTGGCGGACATCGCAGCCGTCAAGGGCCGAGTCGAAGTGCCCGTCATCGGCCTGTGGAAGGAGGGCCGCGAGGGCGTCTACATCACGCCCACGCTGCGCCACGCCAGAGCGTGTTCGAACGCCGGGGCCGACGTCGTCGCCGTCGATGCGACGGGACGTCCCCGGCCCGACGGCCTGACCTCTCGCCGAAACCGTGGGGCGTTGAAACTGAGGGCGTCCTCGTCGCGGCGGACTGCGGCTCCATCGACGACGCAAGGCGGGCCGCCGCCGCGGGATGCGCGATTCTGTCGACGACGCTCGCGGGCTACACGGGCGAGCGCCCTCGCACGGACGGGCCCGACGTCGAACTGCTCGAGCTCATGGTCGCCGAGTTCCCAGAATTCCCGGTCATATGCGAGGGCCGAACCACACCCCCGAACACGCCGAGGCCGTGATGGCAGCGGGCGCATGGGCGGCGGTGGTCGGAACGGGCCAGTCACGCATCCGACAACGATAACCGGATGGTTCGATGAATCCGTGCGGCGAGGGGGCGAACGCGCGAAGCGATGAGGTTCGCAGCGTTCTGAGCCGTTCGCGTTCCTCGCCGGCGGGGAACATTGCCCATGTACTTTCCCGCGGGACTGCCGTAGCGTAATGGAAATTATCGGTTGCCTGCCGCCCATATGCGAACTGCAAAGGAAAACGATGCCGCTACCGCGTTCTTCCGTCGAAGGTGAGTCCGAGCCCAGCGAGTCCTTCCCACGATCTCGGGCGGACGGGAGAAGCCCTCTGTGAACCGCAGGCAGGCGATGGCGGTGGCGATCGCGTTCGCTTTTGGTGCGGTTGTGATGCTGGGCTGGCTGATGTCCGACCGCGGTGAGGAGGCTGCGGACGGTTCGACGCCGGCTGGCGCGTCCGAGACCCGCTCGGTCGGCGGCGCTCCTTCGGTCAGCGCGGCGGGGAGCGGCGGAACTCAACGGACGCTGCGACCGTCGAAGTCGCCGGACTCAGGGAAGAGGCGCCTCGCGGATCCTGGCCAAGGCGACGTCTTCGAAAAATCGAGGCGGCCCTCTCCGACGGCAAGGGCTGACGGGCGCGCCTCGAAGTCGAGGCCCAGTCGTTCTCCCGCGTCGTTGTTGGAAAAGTCGATCGACGCAAGGGCGAGACGGCGCCCTCGGAAAACGAGGCGGAGTACTTCGTCGAGGCGTCGCTCAGGTCAAGAACGCGGGCTCGGGCGACGTTCCCTTCTACGACGTCGATTTCGTCCTCGTCGATTCCGAGCGCGGCCTGGTCAGCTCGTCGAAGGGCGACGCGGGCCTAGACGAGGGCATAACGCTCAAGGGAGGCGAGGAAACCACCCTCAAGCTGCGCTTCAAAGTGAGCAAACACCTGCAGGAGGCCAAATTCTTCTTCGGAACGTCAGACAGCTCGGGGATGGTTTTTCTACGAAGTCAGCGAGCCTGTGACGCTCAGGGTGATTCAGTCGGCCATCGGCGCTCTGACGGGTCGGACCGCCTGCGCCTTCCCTCCGACGCACGTCGGTTCTGCTTTTGAGGGCGCTTCCGGCATGTTGGGAGTAGGATTGGCAGCGCTGGGACGTCGACGACGTCGGCGTCGCGGACGCTAACGGAAAATTTGACTTTTTAACACAATTAAATATTCGTTTGTGTTTTTAAATGCAATTAGATGTTTCTTGTTATTGGAAGCTCTATTTAAAAATTTTATTTTTATTCAAATCGTGTTGAACAATTGCTTTTACCTTGTTAAGGTGGTCTTATGGAAATGGCGAAGGCGGCGTCCATGGCGCGAGAGCTGATGGATCGGACACGGGCTGCGCGGGTGGCGGCTCGATTTTCGATCGTGCTCGGCGCCGTGCGGGCGTGACGAGATATGCTGAGCGCACGATCTCTCTGTCTTCGCTCATCGTTCCGCTGTGCACGGTCGATCAGGTGCGGGACACGGTCCTCCACGAGATCGCCCACGCGCTCGTGGGGCCCGAGCACGGACACGGCCCCGTGTGGAAAAAGACGGCCGTCGAACTCGGTGCTTTGCCCCGGGCGACGGCGCGCGGCCTGCCGACGCCTCCCGCGCCGTGGGTCGGATCGGTGCCCGGAAGGCCACACGGTCGAGCGCTTCCGCCGACCGAGGTCCCCGGTCTCATGCGCCAAGTGCTCGCCCCGTTTCGACAAGCGCTTCCAGCTGCGCTGGGTGCGGCGATAAGGGGAATGCGCCCCCGGACGCGGATTGTGGACGAACCTTTCACGCTGGTAGGATCCGGTGCTAGCATGATGGCGTCGATTTGCGAGAGCGCATTGGGTCGACTGCCCAGGCGAGACACGACGATGGAATGACATGACAGATTTTTCGCACGGATCCGGGGGCGTCAGGAACCTCGAGAGGATGGGCACGCCGCTGGGACCGGACCTGGAATTCTGAGCAAGGGCTTCAAGGGGAGCGCCTTACAACCAGTTCGGACAGCAGCAGGCGCCGTTTGGTCAGCAGCAGGCGCCGTTCGGACAGCAGCAGCCCCTCGGCTACGACGGGGCTTTTGCCTCCAACAATATGCCCGGCGCTCCGAACAATATGCCCGGCGTCCCCGAACAATGTGCCCTGGCGCCCCAACGCGCCGAGCCAGGCTTCCGCCCCCGATGCGGCGGGCCGGCAGGCCTCCGGGGAGTACGATTACGCGCCGAGCGTCACTGCCCGGATCTTCCCGCCTCGTTCTCGCAGCCTGCCGGCCGGAGGCCTCCGTTCGGCGATCCGCACCAGGCGAACGGCATGGGCTACGGCGGGCAGGGGGCGCCGGATACCCGCCGGGAGGAATGTACGGAGGCGCCTCGAGCAGCCGAGGAGGAGAGTCCCCCTTGATTGTCATCGTGGCGGTCATAGCGGTCATCGGCGTCGTGGTCGGAGCGCTCTGGGCCACCGGCGTCTTCGGAAAGGACAAGCCCGAGGCCAATCCGACCTCCGGCGTCACGGACACCACTGATCCAGACGATTCGACTCTACCGACGACGATTCGACACCGACCGACGACGACACGACTTCGACCGACGACGACACGACGACGGACCCGACCGGCCCCTCGTCGCGGGACACCGACGATCCGCTGGGGCAGATCGGCTACCAGATAAAGCCGGTGACAAAGCAGGGGGACGCCTACACGTTGCAGGACACATCCATTCAGGTTCTGGAGTACAAAGCCGACGCCCGTGAACAGGCAAAGGCTGCGAACAGCCAAGACTATAGAGACGATAGGAACTACATCGGCGTCAAGCTTCGGCTGACCTACAACGGCTCGAAGCGTGCATATCCCTTTGAGTACAGGTTCTACGTCGGCGATCAGTCGTCGAAGGATCTCATGTTCAACATTGAAGACAAATCAAGATTCGTTGATGTCGATAAAGCCCCTGGAAGCAGGCAAACCGATCGAAGGGTGGCTGTACTTCAGTAGCAATCGGAGACCCCGAACGCCGGGCAGCTGAAACTGTACCTCCGCACCCCCGCCGATCGTTACCCCAGAGGAACGCCTCACCGATGCGAGGAACCGATAGGTTAAGGTCAAGCCCGCGCGAGGACCTTGGCGATGCGCTTGGCCGAAACCTTGCCGTTCGTACCGAGCTGCTGGGCGAAGAGGGAGACCCGCAGCTCTTCGACCATCCAGCGGGCCTCGTCCAAGGCCGCTGCGGCGCTTGGATCGTAGGCGCGTGAAGCGGCGGCGGCCTGAGCGGCTTCGACCTTGTCGTTCACGTCTTGAATCTGCCAGGCCAGCGCGTCGTCCCCTGGAGGGATTCGTGGCGGCCTTCTGGATGCGGATGTGCAGCCCGGAGGTAGCGCTCGATGTGCGGCAGCCTGGCGGCGGGCGTGCGGGAGACGAAACCCGACGGAACGAGGTTCGCCATCTGCTCCCTTGACGTCGGCGAGGGTGGCCAGCAGTGCGGGCGAACGGCTCTCGGCTATCCACCTAGTCGACCTCGGCCCGCCGCGCGCAAATCTCGGCGACGTCGAGGCTGATTCGGTAAACCTCGTCCTCGTGGCGCTGCTTGGCCCAGGCCCGCAGCTCGTCCCACTGGCTGCGGGTTCGGACGTCGGCGACGTCGAGGTCGTTCTCGGCCGCCCACTTCGCGGCGAGATTGCGGGCCGACGCTAACCGGACGTCCGCGACCAGGGCGGACGTGTCAGGCACGGGCTCCCCGCGAGCGCCAACGCTTGAGCCCCCGGCCAGCGGCTCGTGATCCGAGCCTCGGCAGGGCAATCTCCGCCGCCAGCAAAGCTGCGAGCCCGCGGCGGTGTTCCCGGGCTTAGAGCGCCGGATCGGCCAAGACGTCAAGCCTGACTTTGCTGTCGGCCCTCGCTGCGAGCGCCGGGTAGCTGCGCACCGTCATCCCGTGGGCGCCAGTCGTCTCGACCGACGTCGGAATGACGCCCCCGGCCGCTTCCGGCCAGCCTTCGAGGCCTCGCCAGCGGCAACGCGGCGCCCTCTCGCTGGGCGCGCACTGGTTTGTCCGCCGACGCGGCCGGTTGCACTGCTGCCGCCGTCGGCCTCGGCCCCGCCGCCGCCCGCAAGCCGGAAGCGCGCCTCGTCCAAAGCCCTGCGCGACGGCGCCTTTGACCACGGATTCGACTGCCGAGCGGGTCCGCGGCGCGAGTTCCAGCTTGAGCCTTTCGAGGCTCGTCGATCTGTCGAGCACGGCGCCGCGTTCGGACTCTGACGCGGAAGAGGACGGAGAGTGCTCGGGCAGCCGGGCTTCCTCCCAGGCCGCGTCGTCGATCCAGGAAGCCGCGAAGCCGGAAGACGGCTTCGTCGAAGGCCCGGCGGAAGCTTGGCGCGCCTCCCGTCCGTGGGCGACGTCCTCCCAGGAGGCAGAACGGGAGGATCTGCCGGGCGACGTCGGCGCGGGGACGAGTTGGCGGCGCACGCGTTTTGGGCAGCGTTTCTGATCGTCCCCGTCACGAGGTCTTCGCGCATTCCCTGAACGAGCCAGTCGAACCCTTCGGGGCGCACCTGCGGCAGAAGCGTGACGGGAATGGTGACGGTGACGCCGTCGGCGTAGGCGCCGGGGGAGAAAGAGTATTCGATCGGCAGGCGGATCTCGCCCTGCCGCCATTCGGCGGGATAGTCGCTTCGTCGGCCTCGGCTCTCCCACCAGGAGCTCTTGGGTGAAGTCGAGCAAATGGGATCGTCGCGTTTGGCCTTTTTCCACCAGGAGTCGAGTGCCGGCCGGAGACCACGAAGTCGGGAATGCGCTCGTCGTAAAAGGCGGCGAGGGCTTCGGGTCCGGCGACGAGGCCGCGGCGGCGCATTTTCTCTTCGAGCTCCTGCGCGCTCGAGGGCCCGCTCGTCGCTTCCCGAGAAATGCGTGGTGCGTTCGCCAGTCGCCTTCGACCAGCCCGTGGAGGATGAACATCTCGCGGCTTCCCGCGGGCAGACTCGAGCCGGTCGATGCCAGGAGCACCGGCCCTGTCCGCAGCGAGCGTCATCCCGTACAGCGTGACTTTTTCCTTGCACACGGCGGTGGCGCCGTTCCGCGAGCTCCAGAAAGGCTCCGAATACGTTCGCTTTGACGAGATTCTGGCCAAGGGCTCGGATCCACTGCGGCTCGATCGCGGCCACCGTGCGGGCGAAGAGCCTGACGTCTCCCACCAGCTCGGCCGCCATGACCCATGCGGGAGTTCGCTTGCTCAGCCCCGAGCCCGGCCAGATCACGAAATGCGCCGCGAGCGCTTTTCGTAATCGCGCGAGCGCGTGAATAGTTGCCGAGGTTGGACAGGAGCCCGACGAGCATTGGAGCGATGGATCGCGCCCGCTTCGGAGTGTCCGCCTCGCCCGAAATCCCCGGCACGCCGCGTCGCGGCGCCGGAATTGGGCGCGCTCCGAGCGCGGGGGCGCCATCCTCCCCGGCCCTGTCTGATCTGCGCGCGGCTGGGCAGGCCGGATGGACGCCGCGTCGATGCCGAGGGGTTTGGCGAGTTGACGCAGCGCGCGACGACGTCGGCCCATTCGCGAAAGCGCAGATAGTTGAGGAACTCGGCGCGGCACATTCGACGAAACGCGGAGCCGGAGAGCTCGCGGCGCTGGGTGTTGAGGTAACGCCACAGGGTGAGGTACGCGAGGAAGTCGGAGGAGCGCGCCGTGAAGCGGGCGCAGCTGACGGGCCTGCGGGCGCTGCGCGGGCGCTCGCGCACGCTTGGACGGACAGGCGGCGACCAGCACGAGCACTCCCGAGGCGCAGCCGTTCTTGTCCGCTTCCAGGAGCAGTGCGCCCCCAGCCGAGGGTCGATGGGGAGCCTGGCCAGCCGCCGGCCGACGGATGGAGGCGGGCCCCGCCGTCTATCGCCCCGATCTCGGTCAGGAGCTGGGCGCCTGCGCGCACGGCCCGCTCCTCGGGAGGGTCGATGAACGGAAAGTCCGCGACGTTCCCCAATCGCAGCGCAAGCATTTGGAGGATGACCGATGCGAGGGAGGTCTCGCTGATCTCAGGCTGCGTGAACTTCTCACGCCCGTCGAAGTCCCTCCCTGCGAATACAGCCGGATGCAGATGCCGTCCGCCACGCGTCCGCTGCGGCCCGCACGCTGGTTCGCGCTGGCCTGCGAGATCGGCTCGATCGGAAGGCGCTGCACCTTGGTTCGCGCGGAATAGCGCGAGATCCGAGCGGTTCCCGGGTCGACGACGTAGCGGATGCCCGGAACGGTCAGCGAGGTCTCGGCGATATTCGTGGCGAGGATGATGCGGCGATGGGGGCGCCGCTCGAAAATGCGATGTTGCTCGGCCGCCGACAGGCGCGAACACAGGGGAGCACCCGACGGCGTCGGGAACTCGAGGACCGCCCGCCCGGCTCGATGTGCCTGCGTCCGAGCTCGTCGGCGAAGGCGGCCTGCGCGTCGCGAATCTCGCCTCGCCCGAGAGGAAGACGAGGATGTCGCCCGGCCCTTCGGCCATGAGCTCCCTCGCAGGCCCTCGACGATCCCGGTTACTTGGTCGGTCGCTTCGCCGCCGTCGTCCCCGACAAGCGGACGGTAGCGGATTTCGACGGGGTACGTGCGCTCGGAGACTTCAACGACGGTGTTGAAATGCTCGGCGAAGCGCTGCGTGTCGATCGTGCGGAGGTGATGATCACCTTGAGGTCGGGGCCGCCGCGGCAGGAGGCGGCGCCAGGTATCCCAGCAGGAAGTCGATGTTGAGGGAGCGCTCGTGGGCTTCACGTCGATGATGATCGTGTCGTACCGGGCAAGCTCCGGTCGGATTGACTTTCGGCGAGCAGGATGCCGTCGGTCATGAGCTTGACGAGGGTGCCGGGGAGACTTCCTCCGTGAAGCGCACCTCGGTAGCCGACCTGCGCGCCGAGAATGACGCCGAGCTCGTGGGCGAGCCGGTCCGCCACCGCGCGGGCCGCGATGCGTCTGGGTTGCGTGTGGCCGATCATGGCGCTCGTTCCGCGGCCCAGCTCCAGGCAAATTTTCGGCAGCTGGGTGGTTTTTCCCGACCCGGTCTCTCCTGCGACGACGACGACCTGGTTGTCGCGAATTGCCCGCGCCGATCTCGTCTCGGCGGGTGGAAACGGGCAGATCGGGTGCGGCGATTTCGCACGATCCTTGCGCGCCCACCCGCTCGGCGGTGAGCGGCGCGGCGCCCGCCGCTTGTCGCCGTTGTGCCTGCTGCAGGCCCCGCTCGCGGCCTTGTCGCGGCCCCGCTCGCTGCACTTTGTCGCGGCCTCGCGCCGTCGCCCTTGCCGCGCTTATGATTGGGTCTCTTGTCCGAGCGCTTTTCTCCGTCTCCGGCGCTTTTGGGGCCTCTGCTTCCCGCTGGGACGGGCGGAACTCGCGTTGAACCGGCGGAGCTAGCCTCGACGGCGCGGGCGGGATCGGCGGAGGAATTGTCTCAGCAGTGCGGGCCAATTTCTCCCATGTGCCCCGCGTCACTCGAATTGCGCGGCGAGCTGGGCCAGGCAGGCCTTCCAGAACTCCTTGGTCTCGGCGACCTCGGCGTGCGTCGCAAACCCGAATGCTCCCACGGAGATTTGAGTGCGGCTCTCGCCGGACGACGTCGGCTCGAGCTCGTGCACGCCCACCGTGATGAGCGAGCCGCCGGCGGCTTCGAGCCGCAGCGACCTGCCGGGGGTCCGCCCGCGCACCCCGAACTCGCAGTCGAGCCAGTCGCGGCGAAGGTCGTCGTCGTCGAGGAACGGCCACACGGCCTCTGCCGGGCGCCGAATCGTCTTCCACGCGCTAGTGCGCAGGGGGCCCTTGCGGGTCCTGCCCTGGCGAAGCCCCCGGGCGCGTTCGCAGTCGATCGTGAGCGACCGAGCCCACCAGGCGTCGACCTCGTGCTTGACGCCCAGCCAGCGCGCGATGCGCCGTCGGTCCCAGCTCTCGGCCCCGGCCTTGTCGAGAAGCGCGAACCATCGCTGGCGCGACCGCCCGGTGGCGGCTTTCAGGCGATCGTCGCTGATCGCAGGACTGTGTGCCGACGTCGTTGTTCCGCTCATCGTTCCTCCTGGCAGTAGTCCAGCTATAAGATGTGGCTTCGGTCATATTTGACGGGGGCGCGGCTCTTCTGAACTTTGATCGGCATCGACGGATAAAATCGATGATGAACCAACACGCACAGTTAGGAGTGATTATGGGAGTGAAGTCTCTGGCGCTTGGATTGGCCGCCGGATACGTTCTGGGAAGCTGCGCGCGGGCGCCAGCGCTACGAGCAGATCGCCAGGTCAGCTCGAAGGCTGTCGAACTCAAAGCCCGTTCAGGCTGGGTCGGCAGGCGCGCGGCGCCGCAGGGCCATTATTCGTCGGCGAAGGCAAAGTTCTCGCCGAAGAACGACGACGAAATCGAGGCGGCCGCCGTCGAATTCTGGAGTCTCAGGGCGGGCCTGACGTGACTGTCGCGCAGATCCACACACGCTTTACTTTCTTCGACGTCTTCGGAGTGGTCTTGGCCGGAGTGCTCGGCGGAACGGTCGCGCGCGAAGAGCGTGTCGCTGACCGTCGGCTTTCGTGGCGCTCGGCCGTCATGGTGGCTTTGGGCGGGGATGCTGCGAGACGCCCCTGCTGCAAAAGGGCCCGCCTCGTCGCGCTGACAAACCCGTTCTACATCGGCGGGCAGTTCTCGGCGCCCTCATCGCCTCGCCATGCGGATGACGGGCAAAATGGTGGAACCGCTTCTTCACGTCGCCGACGCCTTCGTCGTAGCACGTGGGCGGCCACCGGCGCGATCAAAACGCTCAACGCCGGCTACGGTGGGCCCGGCGATGCTTCTGGGCGTCATCACGGGGTCGGGGGCGGATGTTCCGCGACATCGCGGTGGAAGGACCCCGGCGATCTTCGGGGAAACACACTGTACGCGACGGGCGCGCTCGTGGCGACATGGCCGGCGATCGTCCTGAACCCGCACGAAAGCCCTTCCTCGCCCTCGTCTCCGGCATGGCCGTGGGCGGGTGCTGTGCGTCGCGGCCCGCCGGTTCAAATGGAAGCTGCCCGTCAATAACGACTACTCGCTCACTCAGCGCGTCCGGGTGAGCTTCGAGGAATACGCGCGAGCCAAGGCCGTCGAGCGCACTGATGCGCCTCGACAAGGCCCAGCGCGAGAAGGTCCGCCTTGACAAACGCAGAGGCGAGAAATGGCGGCGCGAAAAGACGATGACGAGCCGACGCGCCGCCTGCGCCGCCGCAGAATCCTGGACGAGGAACGTTCTCCTGACGGTGCGCACGCCTGTCGTCGACCGCCGCCCCTTCGCCGAATAGAAGTCCGCAGAGCGGAATAGAGAGTCCGCAAAGCGAAAAGAGCGTCGGCATATGCGTGATCTCTGTTATAGAATCACAGTGGTGACCGCAGGCGCCCACCGAAGAGGAGCCGCTACGCCCCAGAATCAAGCTAATCTGGCGAGATTTCCACGAAGATCGGTTTCATCGGCCCGCATCATGGGCCGCCCAATGGCCAAGAACCTCGTCAAGGCGGGGCATGAGCTCTCACGTCAACGACTTCCACAGCGAAGCGAAATGACGACCCGTGGCCCAGGGGGCCACCGCCGTCGCGAACGCCAAAGAAGCTGTCCCTCGCCCTCGGAGCTCGTCACTCACGATGCTTCCCAACTCGCCGCACGTCAAGACGGTCGCCCTCGGCGACAACGGGATCGTCGAAGGCGCGCACGAAGGCCTCGTCTACGTCGACATGTCCTCTATCGCGCCACTCGTTTCGCGCGAGGTTCACGACGAACTGGCCAAAGTCGGCATCCCCATGCTCGACGCGCCGGTCTCGGGCGGCGAGCCTCAGGCGATCGATCGGCACCCTGGCCGTCATGGTCGGCGGCGACAAGGCGGTGCTCGACCAGGTTGCGCCCGTCCTCGACGTCATGGCCGGATCGGTCACCTACGTCGGCGCCATCGGGGCCGGCAACATCGCGAAGCTCGCCAACCAGACGATCGTCGCGGTCAACATCGCGGCGTGCGCGGAGGCGTTTGTGCTGGCGCAGAAGGCCGGCGGGACCCGAGGCCGTGTTCCAGGCGATCCGCGCGGCCTCGCCGGCTCGACCGTCATGGACGCCAAGGTTCCGATGATGCTCGCCCGAATTTCGCCCCGGGCTTCCGCATCAACCCGCACATCAAGGACCTCAACAACGTCCTCGACACCGGCCACGGCGTGAACTCGCCGCTGCCGCCGACCGCAGCGCGTTCGCGACATGATGAGCGTGCTCCAAGGCGACGGCTTTCGAGACCGACGACCATTCGGGCCTGCTCAAGTACCACGAGAAGCTTTCTCCGACATCGAGCTTCGCCCCCGGCGAGCCCGGAGGAGTGAGCGCCCGCCGAACGCGACGGCCTCGGCGCCCGTGCGTCCAGCCGCCGAGGCCCCTGCGGCTAGCGTCAGTTTTCGTTGCCGCGCGGCTCAGGAGGTTCAATTGAAGATCGTATGCGCGCCCGACAGTTTCGCTGGAGTCGATGAGCGCCGCAGGCGGCGGCGGTTTCTGGCCGAGGCGTGCGCCGAGTCGCGCCCGACGCCGAGTGCGTGGAGATTCCCATGGCCGACGGCGGCGAAGGTTTCACCGAGTCCTCGCCGACGCGCTTTCGGCTCTTTTCCGCCGTCGAAGCGCCGGTGCTCGACGCCTACGGGCGCCTGCCGTCGCCTGCTCTGCCCTCGCCGGCGCTTTCTGCCGCCCATGGAGCGCGCCCAGGCCATCGGGCGCTGGGAATGGTTCCGCGAGCAGCGCGCATCCGCGAGTGCAGCATCGTTCGGCGTCGGCCAGATGATCCTCTCCGCGTACTGACGGCGGGGCGCGTTCGTTCGGCATCGGCGCGGCTCGGCCACAAACGACGGCGGCTGATGCTGCGCGCCTCTGAGGCTGCCCTTCGACGCCGAGGCCGCGAGCTCGACGGCTCTCCCGCCTCCTCGCGAAGGCTCGACCTTCGATCGACGCCTCCGGGCTTGATCCTCGGCCGCGGCGGCGACTTTCAAGATCGCCCTGCAGACGTCGACAACTCTCTGCTCGGCCCGCGCGATCTTCCGCCGCTTCACGGCCGGCAGGGCGCGTCTTCCGGAAGACGTCGTCTTCCTGACGGAACCCTGAGCGCCTGGCGAGGACCGCGACACCTTGACCTTTCTGCGCGGCGCTCGCGGGCGCAGCCGTGGGCTGGGCTACGCCTTTCTCCGCATTTTCGGCGGGGAGCTGCAGTCCGGGGCGGATCTCGTCGTGGAAGCCGTCGGATTGGCGGGAAGCCGTCAAGGCGGGACTTCGTCTTCACCGGAGAAGGCGATGGACAGGCAGACGTCACATGGGCAAAACCCCGTCGGGAGTCGCGCGGCGGCTGCGGCGTCTGATCGTCGCCTTCGCCGGGCGGCCGGCGAAGGCGTGGAGGAGCCAGCAGCCACGGCTTGTCGGCCCTCGTGCCGATCGCTCGCGGGCGCACCACTCTGGAGGAGGCTCGCGGGCGGGCGCGAGGCTCTGGCCGACGCCGCCGAAAGGACGATGCGAGGCTCTGCTGGCGGGTGCGGCTCGAGCGCCGATCTGCAGTGAAAAGGACTCTTGCATTAAGGCGGCCAAAACTTGAACTTATAATCGCATCGTCGCGTTTCGCGCCGGGCGCGATTGCTCGTTGTTAACGCATCGTCGTGCTTCGTGCGGCGGGATTGGCCGCTGCCCGCCCGTCGAAGCCGACGGTGGCGCCGCTGGTGCCGCGGGCGCCCCCTCGGCCGCAAGCTCCCGCAAACATTCAGCAGGTGACGCTGACGTTGCGTCGCGGGCCCGCCGCTGCTGCCTCGCCGTGTTGCTGCCGCAGCCTTTCCGCCTACTCCACGCGCGCGCCTTGTGCCGTGCGGCTGAGCATTGACCCTCGGAGCAGGAAGTGTAACCCGAATCTCGTTAGCTGCTCTTACCGGCGAGTAGTTCGCATGAAGGCGTGCGCCGCATCCGCCGAGCAGACGTCAGGAAGGCGCTCACGTGAGTGGAAAATCGCGAAGCAAAGGCGCGAAAGAGCCTCGAAAAGGCGAGGGCGGGCAGGCCGCCGTCAAGCGGCTCGCCCGGTCAGGGATGGATCGGCGCGCAGCTCCTCACAGTCGCATCGGCCGCGCCGGCGTCGTGCCCCACATCGCCCTGCTGTCCGCCTGGGGACCTTCTGCCGAGCGCCTACCGAACGGATCGCCGGTCGACGCGGGACCGCCCGCGGAGTCTCACAGCTTTCTTGCCGCCTACGGCGCCCGGCTCGGCCTCTCACTTCGTCGCGCCCTCCTCACACACCGTGGCAGACCTCAAAATGCGCGACGGCCTGCGCCGCCGATCGTGGAGCGGCTCGCGCGCGCCTCGCGTGGTTCTCCGACAAGGGCTCGGGCGCTGTGCGCAAGGCGGTCCAGGACGACGCGTCGATGTCCACACGGTCATCGCCCACGGCCCTGTCGACAAGACGAACGCCCTCGTTTTCTGCCGTTAGCCCTGCTCGTGTATGCTCGTCACGCCGACTGGCGCCTGGCCTGCTGTCCATATGCACCGTGCCGATGTACGGCTCACCCACAGCCTGACATTGAGGGGCATGACGGGAGAAGACGGCGGAAAATGGACGAGAAAACCCGAAAGGGTCTCCTCCACGATGGTCGACTCATCGCCGGAATCGCGGTGGCCGTAGGCTCGGCAGGGTCGGGCCATGCGCACGCGAACCACCATATAGAGCAGGCTGATGAAAACTCGGAAAGTTCTGCAGGGCCCGCGATGCCGCCTCGTGACGACCGTCAGTACTGTCTCAGATGTGGATTTCGATTCCGTGTGCTGCTGTTCGTCAATCTGGGAGGCGGCGCTTTGCTTTATCGACGCCGGCGTCGTAGACGTTCCGCAGGCGCTCGCCGCCACGCCCATCGCGCGCTCGTCCTGCCGGGAACGACTGCATGACCGTCGCCAACGATCGTCTGGTCCTACCAGAGGGCGGGCGGCGCCGCCGTCCGGACTGTGCGAGATGCCTCGACGTCCCCGTGCCTCCGAGCGCCGAGAATCCCCGCAAGCCCGGATGATCTTCGCGCGTCGACGACGTCGAACACTCCCTACGGACAGACCAAAAGCGCCTGCGGGCGTCTCCTCACCCTCGAGCTGACGGTCACCTGCGTTGCTCGGGCCCGTCCGGCTCCGGCGGTAAGAGCACCTCGCACACGCTCATCGCCCGCTTCGACGACCCGACTCCGGGTCGATCTCCATCGGCGTGCCTGACCTGCGCGAGATGTCGCGGTGAGACCCTTCAACGGTTTCCTTCGTAAAGGCCGAGCACGCGCAGCTGCTCAAGGCGAGCGTGCGCGACAACATCGCCTCTGCAAGCCGGACGCGAGCATCGAGGAGGTGCGCGAAGCCGCGAGGGTCGCCAGGATCGACGACGTCGTCGCTGGCCTCTTCCGGCGGGTATGACACCGTCATCGGCGGCGACACGGCCCTTTCCGGAGGGCAGGAGCAGCGGATCGCCATCGCGCGGGCGTGCTGCTCGATACGCCGGTCCTCATTCTCGACGAGGCGACGGCGATGGCGCGACCCGGAGTCGGAAGCCGAGTATCCAGCAGGTACTTGACCGCGCTGGCGAGAAAACGGTGCTCGTGATCGCCCGCACGTGCCGGGTCGATACGCGGGGCCGACTCGATCGTCGTCCTCGAAGGCGGCCGTGGCGCCGCAGAAGGGAAGGAAGGAGCCCGAACCGCCCCCGGGCGCTTTTCTCCAGTTTCAGACGGCTGATGGACCGCGAGTCCTGGGCGATGGTGGCCCGCGCCCTCGTTCGCCGCTGCGGCGAGCGGGGCTCTGACCGGACTGGCGCTGCTCGCAATTCTTCCGGCGTCGGCGGAAGCCCTCGCGTCGGGCGGCGGCGGGCAGGTGGTTGTCGTCCTCGCCTCGCGCCGCGCGCGCCGCGCGGCGGATCCTCGAGTTCATGCAGATCCGCACGTATCGCGCCTCGTGGGACTCACGCGCACCCTTCACCACGCCGTGGGCGACAAGATCGCGACCTTTGCCCTTGGTGGTTCAAGGCAGGACACGCAGGAAGGCTCTCGCGCCTGTCCTCCCAGGAGCTCGCTGTCAATCCTCGCGGAGGCGACGGGGCCATTTTCTGTACTCTCCGATGTTCTCCAACGCCGCCTCCGTCCTCGCCGGATCTGATCGCGCGTGGTTCTGACTGGCGCCCGGGCCTCGGCTCATGACTTTTCGCCGCGCCGCTGCTCGCGTTAGTTCATGAATCGCAGCCAGGCGGCGCTGACCGCGCGGGCACGCCTTGACTGAGCTGACCGAGGAGGAGTCGCCTCGGCATCGTCGAGTTCTCCTGCCAGGGCGCTTTGATGTCATGCAACGCCGCATCCGCCGGACCGGAAATGTGGCATTTTCAACGTGAACGCCAGCGGGGCCGCTCTTGGCAATGCTGTGGTCGTCGCTGGGGCTGCTGACGCCCCGGACGCTTCTCACGCAGATCATCGTCACGTCGATGCTGTTTACCTCAGTCGGCCCGCCGCGCGTCGGAGGCGAGTTCCAGCCGCCGGAGGCTATCGCGGCGATCGGCATGTGCCTGCGCTTTACGACGATGCTCGACGCCGTCTCCAACGCCCTTTTCGGCCTCTTTGAGGAACGCCGCCAAAGTCTGATCGCCATAGACGAGGTCTGCGACGCCCTGTCGCAGGCGGTCCCCGAGGTTTCTCGGATGCTAAGACGGACGGCGCGGCTGCCCTGCGCGACGCCTGACTTCGCCTGCGAAAGCGAGCACCCGGTGGTGCGCGGCGTGACGGAGGTTCCCGCTCGGTCGACGTGCGCGATCGTGCCGTCGGGGTCGGGCAAAACGACCATCGCGCGTCTCGTCTCTCGCTTCGCCGATGTACGACGCGGGCTCCGTGGCGAAAGTCGGCGGCGCGGACGTCAGGGAACTGACGACCGAGGACCGCATGGCCCAGCTTTCTATGGTTTTCCAGGACGCTACCTTTTCGACGACACGTTGGAGGCGAACATCCGCATCGGCTCTCCCGCCGACGACGCGAGCTGCGCGCGCGCGGCCGACCTGGCAGTGCCCGAGATCGTCCGGCTCCCGGAGGTGGAGTCCGCGGGTCGGCGAGGGCGGGTGCAGTTCTCTTCCGGCGGCGAGCGCCAGCGCGTCGGTTGCCCGCGTTGAGCCTCGCTGGGCGCCCATCGTCCTCTTCGACGAGGCGACGAGCGCTCGACGCCGAGAACGAGGCGCTGTCGCCGAGGCGATGGAGGTGCCAGCGGCGCTCACTGACCCCTCCTCGTCATCGCGCAGCACTAAGCTTGAAACGATCATCCGCCGCAGACAAGGTGATCGTGCTCAATTCCCGAGGCGAGGTTGCGCAGGAGGGCACGCACGAGCAGCTGATCGCCGTTCCCGGCACGTACGCGGATGGGCGCAGCGCCGAATCGGCGGCGGGTGGCGCTTGCGTGAGAAAGAGCGTGCTCGCTCGCCAGCGGGCGAGGAGTTCGTACCGTCGCGGCCGCAGACGGTGGGCACGTGGCGGCTGGCGCGGCCGGCGAGCTGCTCTGCTCGCGGCCTTCCTTCGGCATTCCGCGTGGTGAGCACTCGTCTCGACGGCGTCGAGCTGGCGCAGCGCGATGAATTCGACGCGGAGCGTTCGCGCGCCAGATCCGCGTAGATGAGCGGGTCGTGCCGCCCGTCGTCGCCTACGAGGATCCACGTGATGCGGAAACATGATGAGGAGGTCATGCAGCAGCTGCGCTGGCATTTTCGTGCTCTTTGCCGGAGCGGGAAAGAGGCTATTGGCGTGTGGGCCCCAGTCGGTGAGAAGCTTGAGCGGGCCGTCGAAGGCCGTGTTCGAGGATGAACTCGGCTGAGGGTGGGCGCCGTGTTCCATGCGCCCGTCGACGGTAGAAGACGGGGGAGCTGGGCTCGATGATCGCCTTGTAGAACTCTCGGAGATTCCAGGCACGGCCTGGGCGTTGGTGCAGCACCGAACGAGTTCCAGAGCGCCGAGCATCGGGCGAGCCAGGTGATCGCGATCGTGTCGTCGACGCTCGGAGATGATTCTGCTCACGCCGGGTCGACGACGACGACCGGCGCCTGCACCGGACCGCCCCGCGGCGGGGTGACTCGTCGCGCAGTGGCGCCGGGTCGGCGCCCGCGGTCCTCGAAGTGAGGAGGCTTCGACGTAGCCCGACCCGATGTAAAGCGTCTCTACGTCGCGCCCGCTGACGGTGACGACGGTGACGGAGTGCACCTGACCCGCGGTGAAGCAGTGAACCGACGCCACCCGCGTTTGCAGCCCTGCTGCGCGAAGCGCCATCTGCCAGTCGCCGGTGTTGCGTTCCACCGCCAGAGCGGCCCGCCATGACGCGCGGACGGCCGATCGCTCGAACCACACGTGTACGGGCACTAACCGCGGAAGCCACCTTTTTGCGGCGGGAGACGATCGCGGCGGTTGTTCTCACGTTCGATCTGACGGACGATGTTCCGGCAGGACGCCAGCAACAAGCCCAGACCAAAGCCGTTCCCTATCCGGGCACTGCTCTTTGTATCGCCTTCTTCGCGCCTCCTTCATGTTTTCGTACGCCGATGACCGACCCGTCCGCTTTTGTGAAGATTTCGACCCCGTCGTGGTGGCGTATGGAGATCATGTCGCGACGGACGAGGGCGTGGTGGTGCCAGCACAGAAGGATCGCGTTTGCCAGGGTTCGTTTTTCCTCCGGCTTGCGCACACGGCAGTGCGTGGTGAATCTGCCCGCGGGCGAGAGTGTCCGAGCACCCGTATCGACAGGGTGCGGTCCTCGCGACGACCGCCTGGGTTTGCGCGGGGTGAAGAGGCGTTTCTCCCGTCCGACGTCGAGAACCTCCCCTGGTCGCCGATAGAACGACGCGGGCGATCGACGAGTCGCAGGAAGCACTCGCGCCAGCTGGTCATCGACAGGGCCGACCCGTCATCCAGTTTGGCGCTCAGCCCGTTGAGCGCCTTGACGTCCAGGGAGGCCGCCCGGATCGCCCCGAGCAAGCCGCCGAGTCGCTCCTGCCTGGCTGCCGAGGGAAGCCAGGCATTGGCCCAGCCTTCCTTGCCTGCGTCCGGTTTCTGTGCAAGATCCGCGCTCGTTGCTTTCCCGCCAAAGTGCCGGCTTTTCGCCGCCGCGGTTTCCGTCCTCTCTTCCCGGCGTCGGACGCAAGGGTCGAGTCAACCCGTGGGCCGCTTCGCCTGCGCCTTTGGCCGCGCTCGCGCAAAGAGCCGGCCGTGCCGCTCAGGGACCTTTCCACGTCCACAAGGGTCGATAAGGGCACGTGCACCGAGATGCGTGGCCGGATGCGGGCGCTCGTGGAGAGAGCCCCGGCGTCGAGCCGCGCGGTCGCCAGCTCGATCGAGTCGCGCGGCACTGCTTGCCCGGCAACGACCGACGTCGCCGGCTTTTCCGCCCCATGATCGCGCTCAGCGCCGTATCGACGACGGCCGCCGTCTCGTCCGAGCAGAACCACCCCCGTGACTGCATGCGTCGAGCCTTCGCGGGCGAAGGCGTTGGCGAGGGACTGCGCGAGGCGGTGTCCTTCTTCTCCGCTCCACGCCCGACGCGGCGTCGTGGGCGAAGGCGCGGACGTGATTCGCCGTTCGAATTCGCGCGGGCGCACTTCGGGCGTAGGCGAGCAACTCGTCCCTGGAAACGCCAGTCCTCAGTCAGCTCTCTTCTTCAGGGCGGGGTGGAAATACGCGGCGGACGGCGTCGACGTGTTCCGGGAAGATCTCGCCGTCCGTCAGCGCCGCCTACAGCTTCCGCACTGGATCTGCTGAGGCTTGGGCCCGCTTGATCATCTCGCGAAGCTGCGGCTGGAGGTCACGTGAGGCCTTCGTCTCCACTGCGTCAGCTGTCCGAGTCCTCGAGGAGCGCCAACCCTCTTTTGTCGATTGCCAGGAGCATCCGTCCGCGGACCGCGGCGCCGAGACGGGGAAACCAGCGCTGGCCAGTGCCCGGCGCGTCGGCGAGAAGCTCGTCCCGGAAAGCCCGGACTGGTCTTCGTTCATATCCGCGATATGAGCCTTCCCTGGATCGTGTCGAGACAGCCCGCCACGCGACTTTTGCCGGTTCTTTGACGACCAGTCGCTGGAACGCCCCTCGCCTGCATGCCGATCGACGGCGCGCAGCCTTCGTCTGCACGAGGTCCGGGGCGCTGCGGCCGAAGCCCACGACCACCGAGAATCGCAGGCGGCCGACACGGCTCCCAGACGCCGCCGGCCCGCGCGGCAACGGGAGTTCATTTGACCCGCCTAACTCGCTTTCGGTTTCCTCCGTCCTTCGATTCCTTCTTCACCACTATCTTGCGCTAGAAGCAGGATTGTCAATTTTTGTTCGATAAAAACAGTCTTGGACGACGCCGATCGCTGACGGATACCGGTCGCTGACGGACACCTGTAGAGGACGGACGCCGTTTGCGGACCGACAATTGTTTGCGGACCGACGCCGATTGCGGAGAGCGACGCCGATCGAGTGACGACTGAACGAAAATCCGGCTGCCCGCCGGGAGCATCGACCCCTGACAGGCCCCGATGCAGACGCGCTCCACACTCGCAGAGGCTGACCCGTCCGCGTAGGTCATTTCGCTGGACGCGTGGCGCGCCCCACTCGCAGAGCTGACCCGTCCGCGTAGGTCATTTCTGCTGGACGCGTGGCGCGCCTCACTACCGCAGAGGCTGGACCCGGTTTGACGATTCGAAGTCGCTCCGCGGCCCGTGCGCTTCCGCGCTCGCCAGGCCAACCGTCAGCGACCCGGCCGCGCGCCTGCGCTTCCGCGCGCTCGCGGGGCCAACCGTCACGACTCCGGCTGCGCGCCTGCGCTTCCGCGCTCGCGGGGCCAACCGTCAGCGACCCGGCCGCGCGTCCGCGCCTTCGCGCTCGCGAGGGCTAACCTGCCTATGTTGCTTGCATTCTCCATTGCGCCGATGACGTCCGATCAGCCCGACGGCTCCGTGTCCCAAGCGGTCGCGGCCGCGGTCCAGGCGGTCCGCGAGGGTCTGGCTTGCTGCACGAAACCACGTCCATGTTCACCACACTCGAAGGCGAATGGGACGAGGTCATGGCGGTGGTCAAGCTGATGCAGTCGACGTCGTCGCCGAGCGATCTCCTCGAATCTCGCTTGTCATGAAAGGCCGACATACGCCCGCTCAGCGGCAGATCACCGCGAAGGTCGAGCGGGTCAACGAAACTCGAAAACGGGTGAGCCGCGCAGTCGGACATGCCGACGCCGTTGCCGCGCCGCGAGGCCGGTTCCAGCGGCGCGGCGGGTGCCGTTGAGTTTCCCGCTGGGGCGCGGCGGCGCTGAGCCGCCGCAACAGGGGCATCGCCGGCGCCGCCGCACGCGCCCGGCGAATGCCACGACGCCGGAGTCGGACGGCGCCTCACATCTTTTGCACGGCCTCGACCAGACGCGACGGCGGCCTGGGCGATCCGCGATCCCCGTCCCAATCCTGCGCCTTGACGAGCCTGTGAGGCACCACCGACGAGGTCCCCACCGCGGCGACGGAGGGGAGGCTGGTATCGGCCGCGTTGCTCGCGGAGATGCCGCCCGGAACGAAGCGCATCGCCGAAAGGCGCGAAAGGCGCGTATCGCGGCGTCGAACCGCCGGACGCCGCCGCGGAAACACGTTGACGTCGGTCGCTCCGGCGTCGACCGCGGCCATGAGGTCGGCTGCGCAGACGCCCGGCAGCGGCAGCATGCCCATGCCGAGGGTGTGCTGAACCACCCGCCGTGAAAAACCGGGGAGACGACGGTCCGCGCCCGCGTGGAAAGCCGTCTCCACCTGTGGGACCTTGATGACTGTTCCGGCTCACGATCATGCCGGCTTCGGCCAACCCCTCGTCGTCCCCTGATCGAGGCGATCGTCTTTGGCTGCCGCCGCCGTGCGCAGAGGCACCTCGAGCACGGAAGTCCGCCGGCGACGAGGGCGCGGGCCAGGGGCACGGCTGCCCTGGCGACGTCGATGGCCGCGACCGATGATGCGGCGGGCTGTGAGCTGTTCAAAGGTGATCGGCATGAGAGTCCTCGTCGTTGTGGGTGGGCGATCTGATGAGTGCACTCCTTTTGGTGCGCACTCCCTGTGGACGCCGTCGTCCGCGCGGGCCGACGTCGGCGGATTGAAAGCCGCCGTCTGGCAGAGCGAACGGCCGAGCCGCCGAGCTGACGCCAAGAACCGCCAAACCGCCGAATTGACGTCGAACCGGGCGAACGGCCGCACCGGCGCTTGCCCGAATCGGCGGGCGCTCGAACCGCGTGGCGACCGGCCTCGCCGACGGCGAATCTGGGCCGACGGGCGGCAGATCCGGCCGGCGGCCGAGCCCTGTCGACAACCGATCCGACTGCGGCGGGTGAGCACGCGAGTCCGGCCGCATGTTTCCCGATCGGGCGTCAAACAGCGGCGCAACGGCATCCGCCACGATTCTACGGGTTGCCGCCGCGGACTGACAGCAACTAGCCGACCCGCGCCGAAGACACTGCCACAACTCGCCAGCACGTGCCGACAGCAACCGATTGGCAGGCGGCGCCAGGCGGGCCCGAAACCGGCCTGTCACCAGCGCCGCACCAGCCTCTGAGCCAGCCAGCCTGCCGCAGTCACGCCGACGCCCGCCAGAGCAGGCACGCTGACGCCGTTCGCTGCCACATCCGCCTCGCCCGCGCGATTCGGGACGGCGACCCGAGACGGCGAGGAACGGCTCTTTCATCGTCGTCCAGGCCGCCGACGAGGTGGGCGAGGCCAAAACCGAGCAAAACCAGCGGTGCCAAAGGCCGGGCCAAGCGGCGACGAAACCCGCATCGAATTCGACCAACTAAGTTGGCGCAGTCAAAGGAGACAAATCAATGAACTCAATCGCGAGCACCTTCCGGTTGATCGGCGCATCGGCGCGAGTGCGCCGGCGGAAACCGGGATCGTGCACATCGGCATCGCCCAATTCCACCGAGCGCACGCCGCGGTGGCAACAGCCCAGGCTCTCGCGGCCGAGCCGGGGGAGTGGGGGATCGTCGGCTGGCGTCACAACCCCGCCGTCGTCAACGAGCTGCGCGAACAGGACGGATCTATTCGATCCTTGAGCTGACGCCGGAGGGCGAGTCGGCGTCCGTCGTCGACGTCCATCGCGATTTTCGCCGTCGCGGCCGAGGAAACCGAGCGGGTCCTCGACCTTCTCGCCGAGCCGCGCCACAAGATCGTCACGTTGACTGTCTCCGAGAACGGGTACCGCCGCGACTCCCGCACGGGAGGTCTCGACCGCTCCGACCCGGCCGTCCTCGCCGACTTCGCGGGCGCGCAGACCACCGTGGGGCTCGTCGCGCGCGGGCTTGTGCGGCGCTTCGAGCGCGGCGGCGCGCCCGTCACGGTCCTTTCCTGCGACAACATGGTCTCCGCGGGCGACGTCACCCGCTCCCTCGTCGTCGAATTTCTCGAGGAGATCGGTGCCGGGCCGGAGTTCTTCGCCTGGCTGGAGGCCAACGTGACCTTCCCCAACGCGATGGTCGACCGCATCGTCCCCGCCACGACGGACGCCGTGCGCGAGGCGGTCCGCCGGATTGCGGGCTTGACGACGCCGTTCCCGTTCCCGCCGAGGGATTCACGATGTGGGTCATGGAGGATAAGTTCGCGGCCGGCCGGCCCGCCTGGGAGCACGCCGACGGCGTCGCCTTCACCGACGAGGTCGGCAAGTACGAGCTGGTCAAGCTGCGCCTGCTCAACGGATCGCATTCGCTCATTTCGTACCTGGGCGCGCTCGACGGCGCGAGACGATTCCGGACCCGCGCACCCAGCCCCTTCGTCGAAGAATGCGTGCGCGCCGCCCTTTACGACGAGTATCTGCCTCGATCGACCTTTCCTCGGGCTTCGACGCCGACGCCCACATCGCCCGGCTGTTCGTGCGGTGGACGAACTTCGCGCTGGGCGACAAGACGGCCCGGGTGGATCCGACGGTCGGCGAAGCTCCTTCAGCGCATACCCGCCCCGGCCATACGACTGCTAGAGTAGGGCGTGCCGCAGCAATGGCGCTGACGGCGGCGGCCTGATAGCCTGCGTCTGCTCTCCGCAAGGTTTCGACCCGGGCCCGATTGCGCGTGAAATGGTCGAGCCGAAGCGGAGGCGCTCGCCGCGGCGACGGCCGGCGCCCTCAAATGTGCGCGAGCACGTCGATGCCGTCGCTGAGAGGCGCTCTTCCCGACGAACTCGTCGCCTACGAGGCTTTTCACAAGCAGGGTGGCTGAGCTCGTGGAGGCCATCGTGCGCGACGGCGTGCGCGCGGCCGCGGCGGACGCTCTGGCGAAGCGGCGCTCATTGGAGGATCGCGAAGGGTAGGAGCTCGCCGAAGCCTGAGGCGACTTTTTTGGGGCTTGCACGATAGCGTAGGGCCATGACGAAGTACAACGAGCAACCGGCGGGCTGCGCATCCTTCGCACCTTGTTGCGGATCCCGACCTGAGCGAGACTGTGAGATGCGGGCAGATCGGAAGCGCATGGCAGGCGCAGAGTTGACGAAGGCCGAGGCGAAAGGCGAGTGGGAGCTGCGGAGTGCGGAGTTGGCGGACAGATTGGGGGTTGCGGATCAGGGTGGCGATGTGAGTGCCGGGCTGGCGATGTGATGTTATAGAGGGTGCGCGCCATTGCGGTGGATGACTGGCTGCGGACGATTGCGAGGTTGATGTGCCTCGAGATCGGCGGACATGCGCCGACGAACGTGGGGTCGATGTACGGCAGGACGGGTGCGCAGTTAGAGGGCAGACGTCGGTTCGACGGTGAAGCGATAGTGAATACGCGAGGAACGGCGGATGAAACGAATATGACGAAGGGGCGTTGAGTCGGAGATTGGCGGAGCGAACAGGGTGAAAGCGCAGACGCAGGCTCAGGAGGCGACGGAAGACGGAGTTGAGAGGCATGCAGAGTTGAGGGGCCAGGGAGCTGAGAGATTCGAGAACAGATAACAGCGAATGGGTGGAGCCATGGCGGTTCCCACCTCATTCTTAGCTTTGCATTGAGAGTCTTGCTGCCTTGTACGGCAACCTTGGGCTCTCTGCGCGTGTGCGCAGTCGCCCTGTTGAATGCTTCGCGGAATGCCCCGGCACGGAGCATTCCCGCGAAGCGCTTTTGAAGCCGCTGCGGCTTCCTTCTCGTCAGGCAGGAGCGCCGTCGTGCGGCGTCTCGCGCCGTCCGGCTTCCAAGAACGTGATCGTCTTGTCGTCTCGTACATGGAAACCTGCGTTTCCTCGATTGGGCGTAGAGGAGTCTTCTCTTGTCCTTGCCTCCTGACGCCCCCCGGTCAAACCGGCGATAGCGCGCGAGGACGCGGAACGCCCGGCGGCCTCGGAGCTCTCCGCGCGCGTCCGGCGGCGCCCATCCCTCGCGGAGCGCCCCGCCGCCGAATGATCCGGCCGACCTTCCTCGCGGCCGACCTGACGGTCCTTCCGGCGGTGCCCGAAGCGGTCCGTCCGGCTGTGCCCGAAGCGGTGGTGCCCCGGACCGAACCAGCCGTGCGCGCAGCGGTGGAGCTCGTCGAGCGAGCGGCCAGTCCGCCTCGCGCCGTGCCGCCGCGCGCCTGCGCGGTTGGCGGTTGCACCGAGGCCCCGCTGACCGAACCAGCCTTGCCGACCGACGTCGCCGATGAGGTGGCGCGAACCGCGGTGGTCGCGCCACGCGTGATTCCTGATCCGCGAGCGGAACTCGTCGGGGTGGCGGTGCGAGCGGCGGTGGTCGCGCCCTTGAGGATCCCCGAACGGCCCGTCGAGGTCGACCCGGCGGACGTGGGACGCGCTATCCCGGTGGCCCCGCCTCGCGCAGGGACCGCCTTGCCGACCGACGTCGCCGATGAGGCAGCTCGGGCCGCGGTGGTCGCGCTTCAAGATTCCTGACCCGGAGGAGGGCATGGAGCGCACAGCTGCGCCCGACCGCATGGAGGCGGCCTTCGAGGTCGGCGCAGACTTCGCGGCAAGCGCCGCGCGCGCAGCCTGGTAGGCCTTGTACCCGGCCACTGCCGCGCCGCCGCCGACTGCGGCGCTTGTGGCCAGGGGGTTGAAAACGGCCGAGGAATGCGACGACGAGCCCGAACCGTGCAGCGGCTTTTTACCGATCCCGAATGAGCGCGCTCGACCGCGACGTCGTAATGCGAGTGTTGCAGCGAGATACCGTCCGCAGACGAGCTGACGCTGTGGCCTCCGGCGTCGCTGTAGCCGCTGTGGCCGTGCCCGCAGCAGCGGGAGGGTGGAACTCGCAATCCGTGGCTGATCGCGACGGAGCCGACGAATGCCCGGAAGATCTGCGATTCGATGAGCCTTGCTGCTGCTCGGGCTTTATTAGGGCATTTCTCCCTCTTGTAATCTGATCGTGTTCTCTTGAGGCGCACGCTCGCAAGCCGCCGCGGAAGCGCAACGACGGCCGTGGCTGTGTGAGCGTCCAGCGTTCTGCGGACTCTTTTCGCCTGGGTATCGATTTCGCGTGTTCGGTATTGCGCATTTGCTCGACTTGTCCGAAATGGCCCGCCTCGAGCAAAGAGCCCAGTATCGGTGTGTTTCTGACGTCGCCTTTGGCCTTGCTCGATTTGGCCGTTCACCGAGTCGAGGTTCGCTTGAATCTGTTTGTTTCTGTCCTGAGCCCGACGGCCGCCTTCGACGAAGTGGTTTTGGACCTTGACAAGGGTGTCGACGTCCGTGGACGTTCTACGCAAGCTCGAGGCCAGGTCGTCAAGGCGGGCCGACGCCGATTCGGCGGCTTCCCCTTCAATGCCCAAGTCGGCTGCGACCCTCCGGTTGACTTCGGCGATTGTCTGCAATCGGCCGCTTATCTTGCCGAGGGTTTGATTCGTGTGCTCGATCAGGCCGGATTCCATTCATTGATGGCTCTGAGCCGATCGGCGTTAGGAGTTGCCATGGTTGCCTCTCGAATTGTTCCTATTGGTCTTTACACGAGACAGACTCGTCCGCTGCTGTTTAACTATTGAGAGCATCGTGAATCTTGCTCATTCCCTCTGGACTGGTGTAAGAAAACTTCTCGCTGAGCCCGTCAAGCGTACTCAGAATGTCCTGACGTTCCGCCTCGTCTTCAAACTCGAACGAGTCGACAGACCACCGCAGATCCTCGATCGTCTCTTCCTGGTCAGAGGACAGACTCGCCATCTCCTGGTCAAGGGTCACCAGCGAGATGTGAGCCGGCCTCCCGAACTGCTGGAGCTCCTTGAGGGTTGAATACTGGGACGAAGCCCCCTGCGCATTGTCGATGCCTAGAGCGGCTTGGTCCACGGCCACACTGAGCTCTTGCTTTGCGGCCTCGTACTCGTCGCCGGCCTGCTTCAATTCGTTCAACTGGCGCAAGAACTGGTCCTTGTCCAACCGGAATATCGCCACGCGATCATCCCCACTTACTTCCTGGGCGCGAGCTGCGCCTTCCCGACATAACGACGGCAGGATCGCGAGAAACCCCTGCCGTCACAGTTTTTAGAATACGTCGTCCCGAGGCCCCGCAAACTAACCCGTTTGGGGGCACTGGCATGCCACGATAAGTGAAAAGTCAATGAATGCAAAGAAGAGCCGCGGAAAGCGAAACTGAGGGGACTCGTTCCCTTTGGAGTGGCACGTTTTCCCTTTGGAGTGGCACGCTTTTCCTGTGATTGCCACGCCGGCCTGATTGCCTACTTTTTCTCAGCTCGTCGTTCGCCGAGATGAGGTTGTGGGTGAGAAGCGCGGAGGAAAAAGGTACTATCCTGAATGGCACAGTTTCCTGCAATTCTGAGTGCAGAAGGAAAACAAAAATGAACGACCACCACCACTTCATAGGCCTATCACACGCAGTGAAAGGTTCCTCATTCGCGCTGAAGCTAACGATGGTCTGCCTGGCCTTTTGTTGAGCGCCTGCAGAATTGACGGACCTCGAGTTTCAGCCAACGGCTCAATGCACCAGAGATAGTATTTGAAGATGCCAACGGCTCGATGGCGAAAATTGGGAAGAATTGTTCCAATCTAAAGAACTATATTAGTTCTCTTCGCCCTTTTTTTGCCAAGGCCACTTACGAAGAAATGATATCAGATAAAGGTGTGCGTGAGTGCAAAGTGGTGTCTGATGAACCGTTGGATAATGTTGAGACAAAAAGAGAGGGTGATAATAACCTATTGATAATAGGCAAGCAGGGCACTGGTGGTGAGTTGACCGTAACGGAAATGACGATGCGTGTCGGGGTCCCCGGAAAGATTATGAAAACGACTAATGGGGTCATTGAGGACAACAAGGTGGTCCTAAGGGGTCTTAATCGCATAGCTCGGGGTGTCACGATCACCTGGACAAGCGACGCGAACGCGCCGCGTAGCTCTTCGTCGTCGGATTCATCGAGTGGCCCGGCGGGCGGAAAGACAGCTGCTGGTTCTTCGGTGGAAGATGATGGATCTCAGTCTGGGTGTGGATCGGCTCCGGCGTGGGCGTCCTTGCTTTTGCCTTGATGCTTGGCGTTCTCATTGGGCGACGTAAGAGGCGTGCCGCACCGCCTTCGCTCAATCTCGGCCAGAGGTAACTGGCGGCGGCCCTGCCACCGCCGCGCCGGAGCCCTGAGCTCGCGCACGGCGACGCCGCAGAAGGGGTCTTAGTCGACTCAGCGTTGAACGAGGCGCGAGTGAGAATCGCTTCCCACCCGCGCCTCGTCAAGTTTCTACCTGTGTGGGAGCTAATCGCGGTTGTTTTCGCGACGGCCAGCTTCCAGGAAGGTGATCGTTCTGTCGTCTTCATCAGGCGGACCTGCGTGGACGAGGCTGGAGTCGTCGCCGCGGGGCCCTGCGCTCGTTCTTCTTGCGGCTTTGGCTTCGGGCCCGTCAGACTCGACAAGGCCCGCGAGGTTTCGCCACGGGAGGCAGTGTTCGCGCGATTTGCCGCACGGCCGACGGAAGTGCGTCTGGAGGCAGTCCCGCCCTGTTCCGAAGAAGCTGTCGCTTTGCCGCCTGTCGCCGCCGAGCGGCCTGCGGCGGTCCTTGGGGCCGGGCTGCTCGTCCGGCTTGCTGCTCCGGCTCCGCGTGTAGAAGCCGCTTCGCGCGTTGCCGAGGTTTGGCTCCTGGTGCCGGGGACCTTGCCGGCCTCTCCGCAGACGAGGACGCGGCAGGCTTGCGGACCGCCGTGGTTGCGCCCCGCACGATTCCGTTGCTTCGTGCTGATTGCGAGGGCGCCGGAGCCCGGTTCGCCGTCGTCGCTCCCCGAAGGATGCCGCCCGATCGCGTTGAGGCAGAGGAAGAAATCGGCCGAGCAACCCCGGAAGCGCCGCCACGCGGCGTCGCTCCGCGCGCTCCGGCAGACGGAGTTGTGGACCGGACTGCCGTGGTTGCGCTCGCACGATGCTCGCCGACGAGGGCGGCGTCGATCGAATCGCCGCTCCGGACCGCATCGAGGAGGGCGACGATTGGGGAGAGGACGCCTGTGCGGCACGAGCGGCCCGCGTGGCTTGATACGCCTTGTATCCGGCTGACCGCGGTTCCGCCGCCAATGGTTGCGGCGGCGGCCAATGGATTGAAAACCGCGGAAGGATGCGCGGGCGAATGCGTTGAATTCGAGGGGCCAAACCCTCCCAACTGTGAAGGCGCGTAGTGCGAGCCCCTGCAAAGTCGGCCCGTCTGACGGCATGCCGTTTGGGCTGAGATGCCCGCTCGTGTAACTGCCCGGGCCGCCAATCGAAGGGCGCTTTCCGGGTTGTGCCAGGCTGTGGCCGATCGGATGGGGCCCGCCCGGGCGCCGCTTGCGGGGCCGATGTCTCGAATCGTTCGCGCTGCCGTTGGCGCCGCCGTTGCCCTTACCGGCTGCGTCCATCGGAGCCGAGGCTTGCTCTTAATGCGGGCTCGTTGTCCTGAAAAAGGGAAGTCGCGAGCCAACGCCTCTGTGACTCTCGCGCAAAACGCGCAGCACATTCTTGGCTTGGCGATCCACCTCCGCGTGAGCGGTATCGCGCTCCGCTTGAGTGAAGGCTTGTGAGCTATCTTTGTTCGCACTTGAGATGGAAGGTAGTTCCACTCTAGGCGGTGTTGACATCTTTGAGCGTCTTTTGGATCTCCTCGTTGTCGTCTTGTGCCTTCTTTCCCAGGCCGAGGGCTTTGTGCTGCACTTCGGCAAGCTGTTTCACTTTCTGAGAGCCGTCCAGCAAGCGGGTGGCGAGCTTGTCTCAGGCGAGAGGAGGCTGAATGGGCAGTCGTCCCTTCGAGGCCGAGGTCGGCTGCCACTCGCCGGTTGCTCGTGGCGATGTCGGCGAGATTGGAGCTGACTTTTTCCAGGTGTTTGTTTGCCTGCTCGATCGGGTCCGTTCTCCAGGTTTTGATGCCGTTAAGGTGGTCGGCGTGAGGGGTGGCCATCATTTGCCTCCTGCACTTTTCTGCCCTTGCCCTGAACCTTTCGGCCCTTGCGCTGAGCTGGAGCTGTGTATGCCGTCTATAAGCGAATCGAAACCCGGGGTTTTGGAAAGGAAATTGCCTATGAGGTTCATTCCTTCGGGGGACACATAGGTGAATTTCCGATCGAGTTTGTCCAAGATCTTGACGAACTCGTTGCGTTCGGCGTCGTCCCGAAACTCGAATAAGCTCAGCGAGGCCCTCAAATCCGCAATCACCTTGTGTTGCTGCTCGAGACGTGCTTCAGCTCTTTGTCCACGGCCACCAGGGACGTGTGGACCGGCGTGCGGAGATGCCGGAGCTCGTCCAGGTTCGACCACCGGTCGTCGTCGCCGGAGGGCGCGCAAACTCCGTTGCTTTGAAGGTCCTTGCAGCTTTGGCCCACGGCAAAGCTGAGCTCGTTCTACGCGTCCTCGTATTTATCGCCCGCCTTTTACCAGTTCGGCGACTTGTCGCCTGAACTGATCCTTGTCCAATCGAAACACTGCCACGTGGCAACCCTCCTTGGTGGTTGTGTATACAAGTTTTGTCTAACGGTCGCAATGCTGTTGTGAAAGGAGGACGGTTTCCTCCCTGAATTCAGAATACTAATGAGAGGGCCGGTTGCCTAGTTTTAAAAAGCGAACATTCATGCTACTTTGACAATAAAGTAGGTAAAGCTAGGGAAAAATTCCTGGAAACTGCTTGTGCTGGGGTCGATCCTCCGCCCGCGTGTCGCGAGAGCCCCGGACGTTGCCGGTCGCTCGAAACCCGCCTGCTTCCGTGGGCAGAGGCTTGGAGGCCTCGATTTTGAAAAAGGCAGAGCCAGGCCCTCTGCGCATGGAAGGCCCGTCTGGATGGCTTTCGCACCGGCTGCCTGTGGTCGCCTCGGCGTATGCGCGAGCGTCGCGAACCTCGTCCGACTGAAGTTCTTGTCCGCCGATTGCCTCTGCCCGTGCGGAGGTGTAGCGACTGCGCGTTGCGGCGTTGGCCGTCGGCACTGGTTTTTCGGCGTTGCGCTGGCACGCCCTCCCGGCGTCGTCCTAAACGCTGTCCCCGGCGTCGTCCTAAGCGCCGTCCCCGGCCCCTTCGACGTCGAGGTGCGTTCGCTCTCCGCGCCGTCACGCGCCCCGTTCTCGGCAACGGAACCGAGCTCTGTCGAGAATCGCGGACGGTGCGCGATGCGCTCGGAATTCCACACGACGTCGGGGTCGGGCTCGAAGTAGGAAAAAGATCAGGCCCACCAGGTGGTACGCGGGGTGCGTCCACTCTTCGACGGCGGTGGAGCCCCAGGCGGCGACGCGGAAGGTGCGCGTGGCGAAGTCGGGGTCGTTGAAAGCGGCTATGGCAAGCCCGTAGCCCATCGCCCCCGAGGCCTCGGCGAGGAGCTCGAAGCCTCCGTCGGGGTCGATGCCGGAATGAGCCTGTAGCCGAGGCATGCTCGGCAGGCCCCTGAAGACGCCTCGCGCGACGGCTGACGAGTGCGACGGCCGCCGACCGGAGAGGCGTTCTGCGCGTTCTCTCGCACTGCGTCGTCGCGCAAACCGCGGCAGGTGGCCGTCAGGCCGTAATAGAGGTCCGTTCCGGGGGAGGCGAGTATGCGTTCGAAGTCGGCCTGGGTCACCATCCTCAAGCCGGTCACCGTGGCGTTGCGGCGCTGCTGCGGGTCCTCCCATGTTTCGATTCCGGAGTCCAGGAGCGGGCGGAGGCGTATCGTCCTCGAGCCCGTCCGTCGTGAGCTCCACGCGCTGCACCGCTGCCGAGACGACATCGGCCAAGAAAAGCCTGGCGGGACGGCCATTTGCGGTGGCGGTGGCGCGGCTGACCCCGCCTCCTTGATGATGTCCTCAAAACTGATCCGGTCGATCGTCACCGCGAGGCCGCGTTCGTGGATTTGGGCCAAGGCGCAGTCGAGCATGCGGGCGCCGGCGGCGTCCGTGGCCTTCATTTTCCGATGCTGCGTGAGAGGTTCGGTTCGTTGTGGCGCTGCGTTGGGCGTCATCCTCATAGGACCATTCTTGCAGAGATCGAAGTTTTCAGTTCCCGTGGAATTCACATGGTTCTCCTTGGTAAGACTTGGATTCCAAGGCGACGAAACCGTTGGAACGCGCCTGCCTTACCGCCGCAACGCATCGCTGTAGATTTTCCCTTTCGCTCGGGGACGGGAGCGGGTAGCCTGAACGGGCGGGTCCGCCGAACTCGGACGGACGCTTTATGGACACCCAAGAAAAAGGGAGAGCAATGCGCGGAGCAGTCATCTGCGGCAAGGGCGACGTTCGATTCGAGGAGCGAGAGGATCCCCGCATCCTCGAGCCTTCCGACGCCGTGGTTCGCACCGTCGCCACATGCGTGTGCGGCTCGGATCTGTGGCGTTATCGCGGAATCAACGAAGTGTCTGAGCCGACGCCGATCGGCCACGAGTACGTGCGGGGTGGTCGAGGAGGTCGGCGACGCGGTGAGGGGCGTCAAGCCGGGCGAGTTCGTCGTCGGCGGATTCAGGACGAGCGACAACACGTGCCCCGTCTGCCGCAAGGGCGCCCACGCAAACTGCCAGAACGGAACGGGCTACGACGGCTGCCAGGCAGAAAAAGATCCGCGTGCCCAACGCCGACGGCACCCTCGTTGCGGTTCCCGGAGAGGTCGGCCGCGACCTCGTCCCCAGCCTTCTGACGCTTTCAGGACGTGGCGTGCACGGGGTGGCACGGCGCGGTTTTCGGCGCTCGCGGGGCCGGGCGAGCATCGCCGTCGTCGGCGACGGCGCAGTGAGGGCTGTGCGCGGTGCTTGCGGCCAAGCAATTGGGGTCTGAGCAGGTGATCGCCATGAGCCGCCACGCCGACAGGCAGGAGATCGCCCGCGAGTTCGGAGCGGACGTCATCGTCTCCGAGCGCGGCGAGGAGGGGGCTGCGCGAGTGCGGGAGCTGACTGGGGATCGGCGCCGACGGCGTCGTCGAAAGCGGTCGGAACCGCGAGCGCGCGCGACCAAGCGGCGCTTTGCGTGCGCCCCGGCGGGATGATCGGCGTGGTCGGGGTGCCCCACGGCGGCCTGAAAGACGACGGGCTCTTCTTCCGCAACGTCGGAGTGTGGGGCGGGATCGCGCCCGTTCGCCGCTACCTGGATCAGCTCGTCCCGCTGGTGGTGGACCGCAAAATCAATCCGGGCAGGGTTTTCGACCTGCAGCTTCCGCTCGCCGACGTCGCCGAAGCCTATGCGGCCATGGACGAGCGCCGGGCCACGAAGGTGCTTTTTGTGGCCGTGAAGCAGCCGGCTCCCGCGCCACTAAACCGAATCGACGTTCTGCTCCTCGGGTGGGCCTCGCCGTGGGAGGCTTTGCCGCCGCTTGCGGCGTTTACGCTGTGTTCCACGGCGGGGAACGCGTCGGACAGGGACGGCGCGACGAATGCCTTTCGCGGCGATCGCCTGCGCGGGGCTGGGGCTCGCGGTGTGCGGAGCGATGCGGCGCAGGCGCGTCGCCTCCGGCCTCGGCCTCATTTTCACCGCCTTGCCCCGGCGGGGCTCGCCTGGCTTGCGGGGATGCTTTCCGCGTTGATCGGCGTCGTTCTGATCGTGCGTGCCTCGAGCTTCGCCGATTTGCTCTTCGATCGCGAGCGGCTCAACGAGGAGGCCGGCGAAGACGCGGGCAACGCCGCCTGAGGAGGACGCGAACGACGCCGACTGGGAAGGACGCGAACGACGCCGCCTGAGGAGGCTGAGGAACAGCCGACGGAAAACTAGTACAAATTACTAAAAAACAAATGAGAAACCCTTGCCTCATTCAATGTGTCCTAGGTAATATAAAATTATAAGCGTATCCATAAAGCCACACATTTAACTTGACAATGGTAGCTTATACCATTTTGGAGGTAAAACTCATGAAAACCACAAAGTTCGCGTTAATAGCCGCATTGACGATTTCGGGCATTCTTGCCCCGCAAACCGCCTCTGCCTCGGACCGGGTTTTCTCCTTCCGGCGCTGTTTCCGCTGCTACTGCCCACCCTTCTGACGATCCCGCGAAAAGCGGATACATCTGATGCAACGGTGAGAGGTGGCTCTGAGTCGGCAAACAGACCGCAGGAGGTGTTCATTGGTCTGGTTGAAGCGCACGACGCGCATCTATCCGGGGGTGACGTGTCTGGCCACGTCACGTGGAAACTCCTCAGCGGCACGTCTAGGAAGCTACTGAGTGAGATCAAGCCTTAGGGCTCAGACATCGTGGTTTTCTTATTCCACGATGGCGTCTTCTCGTCGCAAAAGTGTTTGGCCTGGCGGTGGCCGTGGCAAAGCTGCGGTGGCTCGCTACAAGTGCAACGGCAAAGAAGACACTAAATGGTACACGCTCGGAGAAATCTATGCTCCGGGGGCGCAGAAATCTTATGGCCGTGCTTCCAGCAAAATTAACTCCCTAAAGTGCGGTGTTTGATCCAGTTGCGAAGGCTGCCTGAACGCCGGTCTCTGGAGCTAGTTGCTTATGCGGCATGTTTTTGGAACATATCCGTGAGGCTCCTGCGGATGTCGTGGAGCTAGACTTCGCTGACGTCTTCTTTCAAATGAGCCATGCCCTTGGGATCGAGGGCGAACGCGACAGTTTGATCGGCCAGTGGGAGACGGTTTTCCTCTACGATGACGACTCGTTGATGGAGGGGACTATCTTGCCTCCGGCTTGCGGGGCGAGATCACCTATCCGGTCGATGCCGACATCCCTGTCGCGCCGTTCCTTCAAGTCGCCCAGTTGGTTCTAGACGAATTTGCCAGCTATCGACTGAGTGCGGCGCGGGTTACTTTTTTCCCCATCCAGTATGGACCTGTGGTCAGGTATCGGCCCCAACACGCCGAAGAGATGCTACGGAGGTCAAGAGAAGCTCACGAGCCTTTCCCTGAGCCGTCGAAGGGAGGGCTCGTGACTTTTCTGTTGATTCGCACTATCGATTCGGACCAAGTCAAAAGAGCCGAAGGAAGAGCTTGTTCTTTTTGATAAGCCCATGCCGCGCTCGGAATGGAGTTTGAGGGCGATCGGCAACCTGTGCTCGAGCATGATCGATGACTACCTTCCATACATCTACGGAGGAAAGAATGTTGAATTCCTCTTTCGCAAGGAAAATCAGTAGCGTATCGATTGCGGCGATGATCTTCGTATCAGCATGCGGAGAACGCGACTCGAGTCCGCAAGCCAGTACCGCCCATTCGCCTTCGGCCGCTGAACGATCCGTCGCTCAGCGGCCGCTCGTGCTGCATGTGCAATCCGCCGTCGGCCGATCGTCTTTCTCCGCCGACTCGCGCATCAATTCGCGACTGAACACCCCCATGTCCGATGAGATGCCGGCACCAAAAAGGATGGCATCTCTGTTCTCATTCCGGGCATGACATACGCCTGACCGTTGAGAATTGCGATTCGATCGACGTACTCGAGTTCGTCGCTTATCCTCAGGGTCTCAACGCTCAGGGGATTCCGAAAAGTCATAGATACGGGCTCGTATGCGGTCCCGAGGAAGGGCGCCCTGCTTGTGGAGGCCAAGCGGCGGGATCCGAGACAAAAAGAAACAACCAGTTAGATATCGCATCAACGACGGTCCAAAACGCCGTCGGCGACAGCACGCACTTCGCAATAGCCGGGATATGCATCCAACACGATACGGGCGAGGACCTCGGCTTTTATCTTCTTCTTCCGCAAGGCCGCATGACTGTATGCGTCCGGCGTCCGCCGATCGGACGACGCGGGCCTGGCCAGTTTGCCGGCGCGAGGCCCTTTCCCGGTTCCCTAGCCTTGTGTTGCGGTCGAAAATCACGGCCGCAAAAACAATGCCTGAAGGCTGGGCGTGAAGTCCTGGTCGGCCCGAGGAACGACGTCTGCACGCGACACGCTGTGCCTAGTCCGCAGCGGCCTGATCGGACCGAGTCGATCCGGTCGATCCCAGTCGATCAATCGGACCGACGAATGCTCAGCCGGGGCGCAGGAAAGGAAGCCCATGCTGAACAAGGGCAAACGGCGGTCCGGAACGGTGCTTGCGGGACTCATCGCAGCCGTGTCGATGACGACCGTCGATCAGACGATAGTTTCCGTCTCCTCTCAAACGATCGCGTCGGGTTTGGGATTGGATTCGCCAGGAATCGAATGGGTGGTCAACGCCTACCTGCTGGCGGCGGCAGCCGCCTTCCCTCTGGGCGGGAAGATGGCCGACGCCTGGGGCTACAGGCGAATCATGCTTGCGGGAATAGCCTTGTTCTCCGCGGGAAGCGCGCTGTGCGGGGCCACGCCGGCCTCCTTGGCGCAATCGTGGATAGTCGCGGCGCGGGTCGTGCAGGGGCTCGGCGCCGCGCTCATGTTCCCCGCCGCAGTGGGAATCCTCATCGCCGCCTCGAGCGCGCGAGACCGGGCGAAAGTCAATGGCCACGTTCTTCGCCATAACTGGGAGCCATGACGGCCATCGGGCCCTGTCGCGGGCTCGTGGCTGGTTCAGTATTCATGGCGGTACATTTTCTTCGTCAACCTTCCCTTGGCTTTGATTGCCTCCGGCCTTGTCCTTGTCGGCCTCGTCGGTAGTAAAAAGCGACGGCGTGGGCAAACGTCGCTGGGGCGGCAAACGTCGGCGGCGCTGGAAAAGCAGACGCCGTCGATCTTCGAGACGCAAAGCCCTCCGATCGGACAATCGATTGGACGAGGCGCCGCCATTGCCGCACTCGCCATGGTCCTTCTTATTTTGCCGTTGAAGAAAGGCGGCGACGTCGGCTGGTCCGATCCGCGAATCCTCGCCAGCTTCGGCGGCTCGCTCGTTCTATTTCCTGTGTTTCTTTCTGTTGGAGCGCCGCACTGCTCGGCCGGTCGTCGACGTCAGGGCCTTCGCAAACAGGGCCTTTACACTCTCGGCGCTCGCCACACTCGTCGCCTCGGCCGTCTTCATCCCGCTCATGTACTTTGTGAGCGTGTACGGCCAGCTCTCACTCGACTTGACCGTCGGGCGGGCGAGCGGGCTTATCCTCGCGTTTTTCCTCGGCTTCCTCGTAGCGTCGCAGTTTGGGGCCAGGCTTTTTCGACAGGCGGGGATTGCCGCCGTTGTGCTGATCGGCGGGGCAGTGGCGGCAATCGGCTTTTCTTGCTGTGGTGGCGCGCGGGAGGATTGGCGTCCGGCCTGCCTGCGGCCCGGCGACCTCACCTGGCAGCTCGGATGTGCAGGCGCAGGCATAGGATTCATGTTCAGCCTCGCTGCGACCGACATGGTCAATCGGGCCGCCGAATCGGCGTACGGAGAGACGACGTCGATCTCCCAAAGCATGAAAAACCTCGGGGAGCGCTCGGGATGGCGGTTTTCGCGTCGGTCAGCGTCTCGAAGTTCGCCGACGCCGTATACCGAGGGCTCGGCGGCTTTGGAATCACGCGAGCGCGCCTCGGAGCTGGCGGCAAAAATAACGTCCGGCCACGCCCAGTCCGGGCGGGCGCCCGGCGGAGGGAGCGTGAAGCGGGCTGCCGGAGACGCCGTTCGCAAGGCATACGCGAGGCCGCCGGCAGCGATGTTCTTGGCGATGGCAATCGCCTGCGCGCTGCTGATCGTCTTAGCCCTCCTATATCCTCGGTCTGCGTCGCCGACGCGGCAAGCGAAAAACCAGGAGGAACGGATGCAATGAAACGAGGCAAATGCAATGAAACGAGAATGGACGCTGTACTTCGCCGCGTCGACAGCGCTCCTGGCGCTGTACATCTGCGTCGAAGTTCGCTTTTGGATCGCGAGGGCGGCCGGGGAAGCCGCGCGGACAAATCCCCTCGCGGTTGTCGTCGCCTGCACGCTCGTCTCCGTTCCGACTCTCCTTTTCGCGACATTGGCGAGCCGAAGCTGGAGATACGGCCCCGTGGTCGGCTCGCGAGGCGGATGGGCGTTTGCGGCGGTGACGGTCGCGAGCGTTTGGGAGGGCGGCTCTCGCCGATCGGAATGCCGCTCCTCGCTCAGATTTACGCGATTCCGGAGCTCTTCATCGTCCTCGCCTACCGCAGAGCGCTTGCAGCCGCCGCCGTCATGAACTTCGGCCTCGTCGTGGTGCAGGCGCTCGGCGGGAGCCCACTCGACAACCTCTCCGAAGTGGACGGCGTCGGCCCGTCGCCGTGGTGGTTTCTGACCGGGCTTTTCGGCAAACCCATCGACCTGCTTGCCGAAACGAACATGAGGAATCGGGAGCTCGTCGAGCAGCTTCAGGCTCGCAATGCGCAGATTGCCCGCCTGTCGCACTCGAGGGACGGCGCGCGAAAGGGAGAGGATCGCGCGGGAAATGCACGACACGATCGCTCAGGGCCTCGCCTCGATTCTGGCTTTGGCGCGGGCGACGGCAGCCGAAGTCGCACAGGCGGGCGGCACCGCACCGTCGGCAGACGGCGTTGCGCAAGTCGGCGAACGTTGCCGCGGCGTCGGCGAGCCGCACTGCGCGACCGCGACGCGAAAATCGCCAGGCGTCGCGGCATTTGGCCGACGATCGTCGAGCTTGCCCAAGAATGTCTGGACGACACTCGCCGGATGATCGCCGACGCGAGTCCCGCGGGCGCTGGACGGACGCGGACTTGGCGGAGAGCTGTGGGCGGGGCGGCGGACCGGCTCGAACGCGAGGGAATCACGGTGGCACGCTCGCTCGATTCGACGCTTCCGCCTCTTTGCCGCAGCCTGCGGGTCGCCATCGCTTCGCATCGCGCAGGAGGCGATTGCCAACGTCGCCCGGCACTCCCGGGCTGTCAATGTTGCGGTTTCGCTTCGGTCCGTCGCGGGGCGGCGGTTTTGGAGTTCGCGACGACGGCGTCGGTTTTTGACTCTGCAGCGGCGGGCGCCGTCGATGCGGAAGTGCGGCAACTCCTCAAATCAAGCGGCCTTTGCGGAGCCGACCGAAGCCCGCGGACGAGGGTCGAGCTGGCCTTCCTCGCGTGCGGAGCCTGTCGCAACGAGGCCGCCTGGGGCGTGTGCCGGAGAGGAGACGATTCAGGTTTCGGGATCTCCGACATGCGCGGCAGGGCGGCGGACCTGGGCGGCAGCGTGAGACATCGACAGTTCGCCCGGGCGCGGAACCCGCGTCCTCGCGCGGATTCCGGTTGAAGCTCCCACCGTGGAGAATGCGGCGCCGGCCGCAGGCCTGACGTCGCGGAAACGGCAAGCCAGCCTCGCAGAAGCCGCGGACTCGGCGTCGCGGAAACCCGGCGTCTCGCAAAGCCGCGGACTCGGCGTCGCAAGGAAAGGAAAAGGAATGATCTCGATCGTCATGGCCGACGACCATCCGATGATTCGCGAGGGAATCAAGAGCATGATCGAAAAGTACGCGAATCTCAAGGTGCTCGGCGAGGCGTCGGGAGGCGCGCGTGCGCTCGGGTTGGTTGAAGAGCTGCGCCCGGACGTTCTGCTTCTCGATCTGCGAATGCCCGACTGCAGGCGGCTCGGACGTGGCCCGCAAGGCGGTTCAAATCTCCTGACACGAAGATCCTCATTTTGACGATGTACGACACCGATCGCTGACATCCTGGCCGCCATTGAGGGCGGGCGCCAGCGACTACGTGCTCAGGACATCGAGCCCTTCCGCCTGGCGGAGGCGATTCGAGCGACTGCCTCGGGACGCACCGTGCTCGATGAAAGGGCGGCGAGAGCCGTGACGCAGAGCGTGAGAGGCGGCTCTTCGGCCGACGGCGGAGTCGAAGAGCTGTCCGAACAAGAAAAAGCGGGTCCTGGCGCTCGCGGCGGAGGGATGACGAACCGTCAGATCGCGACGGCCTTGGGCGTGGGCGCGGCCACGGTCAAGACATACTTTTTCCCGGGCTTTCGCCAAGCTCGGCGTCGTCGTCGATCGGACGTCCGCCGTGGTCGAGGCGATGAGGCGCGGCGAAATCGACGCGTGATGCGTGGACATGAGTATTGAGAAGGACGCAAAGCTGTGGAGATGTAAAGCAAAATCCAGTAATTTACTCGATGCGGTATATCGAAAAAATAATCGATAAACATGGCTGCGCGTGGCGTGTGAGATTCGTTTCTTCTTTGAATGGGGTGGTATGCGGCACCAGTGTGTGGCAAGCTGATTATGAATCGATCATCCGAGCACAAGTGAAAAGGGACAGGACAATGGCAGCGACGACGGTTTTCGATGTTGCCGACGCACTCCTTGAACGCGCCCCGAAACACAGGCTCGGGACCCTCAAGTTGCAGAAGCTGTGCTTCTATGTGTTTGGATGGTACGCCCATCAGACGGGGACGGCGCTATTCCACGAGCGATTCTACGCCATGCCGAAAGGTCCGGTTGTGGGGGAGCTTCTCAGCGCCCATGCGGGCAAAGCTGCTTTCTCCCAGGAACAGCTCGGCAAACAGTTTGACGAGCACGATCTAGACCGCGACGGTCTCGATCTTTATGTCGATGAAATCGTCGACGCCGTATGGCGGTGTTACGGGGAGCTTAGCGCCGGTGAACTCGTGGATCTGACTCACGAAAGAACAAGTGTGGATCGACGCCTGGGAACATCGCCCGGAAGGCGCTCGCCGTAGCGACCTTTCGCAAGAAGAGATTGTTGGTTACTTCCTGCATCGTCGCTTCACGCCCTTCGAGGAGGGGGGGCTTGATCTCCCGGACAGCCAGGTAACATTCGTCGATGCGGATTGGCTTTCCGAGCTCGATTCACGGGACGATCTGATCTCCGAGGAGTTCATCGCCGATGTCGTTGCTGCCCTACGTTGAGGCGGCACAGTGGATTATCGAATAGAGGCCCTGACATCGGACCATCTTTCCGTTGCCCAGTTTGACTGTGGGCACGGAAAACTCTGGGAAGATGGCTTGAAGATAAGGCCTTTGGGGTATCAAAAGGAGCATCTCTGCCGTGTCCACGTCATGATCGACGAGAAAAGACAGTGAGCGTCTGTGCGGATTTTTCACGCTATCGGCCCATCAAATTATAACCGAGGAGATTGTGAGGAAAGATCGGCGAGACGACTCCCAAGAACGGATCAATCGCTGGTTCCCTTGAGGGACATCCAAGTTTGTTGCTTGGCAAGTTTGCGCTTGATAAGGGATTATCAGGGAAGCAAGGTCAGTTCGGTTCTCATGCACTTTCGTCTATCAGGCATTTCCTGGCGTCGCTCCAGTATTCTGGTGCACGGTATCTTGTTGCTGAGGTCCGCGAAGACGCTCTTCGAAAGAGTGTATCGGGATAAGTTCAAGTTTGCTTTGTCGCCATCGGCAGGTAAAAAGCGGTAAGAAAACGTACTACAAAGAAAACCGCAGACATTTGTGAAGAAGTTCGACGAGTGGATGCTGCCCTTCGTAGCGAGCGCTCTGATTAACGCGATCGTTCGGCGGTTTTTCGGCGCTTAGAAGGAATCTCGAACGCGGACCCTGTAGCGCTCGTCGCCCGCGGGTTCTGAATCGGCCGTGGTGGGGGCGCGTCGCACGTCGCGCGGTTTGCGACGCCCCTACTAGAGCGTTTGCACGTCCCTCTGGTTCCCCAGGTCCACATGTGGACAGGCCGTACGAGGGCGGAATTCCGGCGTAGAATGAGGCAATGCTCAGGATGGAGGCCTTGCGATTGGCGGGTCCCGCGGGACAAGGAGGAGCTTATGACCGATGATTCTTTGACCGGGGAGGAAGTGCGGGGCTTCGCCGCGGCCTTTTTCCGCCGACCGCACCGCCCGGGATCGTCCAGAACGCCGTCGCCGAGACGCCCATCGACAAGGTGGCGATGGATCGGGAGATCGTCACGTCGATCGACCCGTCCGTCTCCGTCAAAATCGACACCTGGCCGATCACGAACCAGAAGAAATCCGGCCGCTGCTGGCTGTTCTCCGGCCTCAACACGCTCAAGTCGGCCGTCTACGAGCACACCGGCGTCGAGGAATTCGAGTTTTCCCAGAACTACCAGCATTTTTGGGACAAGCTCGGAAGGCTAACTACTTCCTGACGTCGATGATCGAGGCTCACCGACCGCGACGTCGACGACCGCACCGTCCGTTACCTGTTGTCGAACCCGATCGACGACGGCGGCCAGTGGAACATGTTCGTCGCGCTCGTCGAGAAATACGGAGTCGTGCCGAAGTACGCAATGCCGGAGACGGAATCCTCGTCCAACACCCGCGCGATGAACCAAACGCTCCAAAAGCTGCTGCGCAGGGGTGCCCGCGACATTCGCCGGGCGTTCGCCGAAGGGGCCGACCCGCGGGCGGTCAAAGCCGCCGTGCTGGAACAGGTTTACAGGGGTCCTCGCCATTCACCTGGGAACGCCGCCGCAGCTTCGTCTGGCAGTGGCGCAACAAAGACGGCGAATTCGGGCGCGAAGGCGAGATGACTCCCCTCGAGTTCGCGGCAAGGTATCTGCCTGATTTGAGCGAGTATGTGTGCCTCGTCAACGATCCCCGGCCGACGTCGCCGTACAACGCCCTGTTCACCGTGGACAGGCTCGGCAACGTGGTTGGCGCCAAGCCGGTCGTCTACCTCAACGTGCCGATCGAAGTGATTCGCAGGGCGACGTCGGAAACCCTCGAATCGGGTAAGCCCGTGTGGATGGGATGCGACACCGCCAAACAATGCGACTCGAAGCTCGGCATCTGGGACGGGCGCCTCTTCGACTATGAGGGCACGTACGGCATCGACCTGGAGATGACGAAGGCCGAGGAGCTCCAGTACGGCGAGGCTCAGATGACGCACGCCATGGTTTTCACCGGGGTCGACATCCTCGACGGGGAGACCCGCCGCTGGCGGATCGAGAACTCCTGGGGCGACGAGATCGCCGACAAGGGCTTCTTCACCATGAACGACTCGTGGTTCGACCAGCACGTCTTCGAGGTGGCCGTCCACCGCGACCGCCTCTCCGCCGATCTGCTTGCCGTGCTCGACTCCGAGCCGATCGTGCTGCCCGCCTGGGATCCGATGGGCTCGCTCGCCTGAGGGGAGGCATTCGCAGATGCCGAGGACGTGGACGCCCGTGAAACTTCGGATTGTGAGGGTGGCAGTGCGCACGGTTTTCGCCGTCGTCGCGCTGTCTGTGATCGGCTGGCTGTACCTAGGGCCCGTCACTCTTCAAGCTCCAGACGATGGTGAGCCGTTGAAGTGCGAACCGTTGGGAAAGTCCGATTTGGATAGCTACTATATGGCTAACTTCTCTGATTACGATACAGGGAAGCGGATACTCTATTACATGGACAATGAAATAATGGATCCAAAGAAAAGATTCGACACCGATACAAAGGAAAAGCCTTGAACAGGGTTGGGAGCGAGGCTGTCAACTGGCCAGAGAAGGGCGGCAGGGATCTTCTCATCATCGTTTTGGTCTTGTCGGCAACTGTCTTTCCTTGCTTTGGGTTCTCCGCGTCCGTTCCCCAAGCTGTTCAAGTCGGCGTCGCGCGATTCCTCGGCACGGACGCCGAGCGATTCCTCGCCGCAGGGTGAAACTGCTGAGACCGATGCCGCTGCGCTACCGGAGAGTCTAAAGCCACCGGAGAGTCCAAATAGGTGACGGACCCGTCCCGAGACGATCCGTCTCGGGACAGCGCGTCTTCGAGCAAAGAAGGGCATATCTGGCGGGGATGTAGGCGTCTCGGCGGAAGCTCCGGCCCGTCGCCCCGCCAATGGCAGGATGCCGCGAGGCCGAGGGTTTCCCTGGATGCGGGTCGCTGCGCACGCAAGAGCATGCAAGAACAGGGCCTAGATGCATGATCAGGACCGAAATGTGGTCCTTTTCTTGCACCCAGGTCCTGTTCATCGGGGTCAGTCAGGCTCACCGGGCAGTCGACCAGCGCCCGCGAACTTGCGAGCGCCGCGACAGCGCACTAGCCCCGCTACGACAGCTGATCAGCAGCTGCGACAGCGCACTAGCCCCGCTACGACAGCTGACCAGCAGCTGCGACAGCTCCCCGGCCCCGTCGCGACAACTCCCAGCCGCCGCGCCGAGCCAACGAGGCGGACGCTGGTCGGCTCGGGCCGGTCGGCTACTCCTCGATCTCGCTGCGGTCGCCGCTCCACAGCGTGTGGAACGTGCCCTCGCGATCGACGCGCTTGTACGTATGAGCGCCGAAGAAATCGCGCTGGCCCCTGGATGAGGTTCGCGGGAAGCTCGGCCGCGCGGACGCCGTCGTAGTAGGCGAGCGACGAAGCAAAAGCCGGGATCGGGACGCCGGTGAGCGCGCTGAAGCTCACGATGCGCCGCCAGGACTCCACGGACTTGCCGATCTCGCCGGCGAGAAATAAGGGTCGGCCAGAAGCAGCGGGAGCTTCGGGTCCCGCTCGTAGGCCTCGGTGATGCGGTTGAGGAAGACGGCGCGGATGATGCAGCCGCCGCGCCAGATGCGAGCCATCGCCCCCAGGTCAACGTTCCAGCCGTTCTCCTCGGAAGCCTTGCGTATGAGCTCGAATCCCTGGGAGTAGGCGACCATCTTCGAGGCGTAGAGCGCCCGTCGGACGTCCTCGATGAAAAGCCGCAGGGTCGGCGACGGGAACGTCCTCGGTCCCCGCAGGAAGCCCCCTGGCCCGCCTGCCGCTCCGGCACCGAGCCGGAAAAGGGAGCGCGCGAAGGTCGCCTCGGCGATGCCCGGTGGTGGGAACGCCGACCTCGGCCGCATTCTGAACCGTCCACGCGCCGGTTCCCTTCTGGGAGGCACGGTCAGGACGACGTCGACGAAGGCCTTGCCCGTCTTCGGATCGACGTGCTGGAGCACGTCGGCGGTGATCTCGATGAGGTAGGAATCCAACTCGCCCCTGTTCCACTCTTCGAACACCTTGCCGATCTCGGCTGCGGACATTCCGAGGGCCTTGCGCATGAGATCGTAGGCTTCGGCGATGAGCTGCATGTCGGCGTACTCGATGCCGTTGTGGACCATCTTCACGAAGTGGCCGGCGCCGTCGGGGCCGACGTGCGTGCAGCAGGGAACGCCGTCGACGTGGGCGGAGATCTTCTCGAACATCGGGCCGAGCCGGCGGTAGGACTCCGGCGTGCCGCCGGGCATGATGGACGGCCCGTTGAGGGCGCCCTCCTCGCCGCCGGAAACGCCCGAGCCCACGAAGTGCAGCCCGCGCTCGCGAATGGCGGCCTCGCGGCGCACGGTGTCGCGCCAATTGGAGTTGCCGCAATCGACGATGATGTCGCCGGGATCCATGAGGGACGCCAGCTCGTCGATGACGGCGTCGGTGGCGGGCCCGGCCTGACCATGATGATCGCAACGCGCGGGGCAGACAGCGCGTTCACGAAATCGGCCATGGACTCGGCGGGGAAGAACTCGCCCTCGTCCGCGTGATCCTTGACGACCTTCTCCGTTTTTGGCCGCGCTGCGATTGTGAATGGCCACCTGCCAAAGCGTTGCGGGCCAGGTTGCGCGCCAGGTTCGAACCCATCACCGCCATGCCGGTGACGCCGATGTCCGCCACCGCCTTGGCCGGGGTTGGAATCGCCATGTTTGCTCCTTCGTGTGTCACGGCCGACGTCGCCGCTCGCTGCGCTTTTTCCTTCGAAAGCCGCGATCGGGGCTGAAAGCCTTGTTCTGCGGATTGAGGGTTTTCGATCCGCGGGCGTCCGCTTCCCGCCCGTGAAATCGTCCACCCATAAAAAATACGCCAGGCGCGCCCCGAGTGGAACTCGGAGCGCGCCACAGCGGCTCGACTATGCGCCGAGCGCAGCCGAGACGACCGCCTTGGCCGCCTCCTGGACTTCGGCCAGATGCTCGGCCCCCTTAAAGGACTCAGCGTAGATCTTGTACACGTCTTCGGTTCCCGACGGGCGGGCCGCGAACCACGAGCTCTCGGTCGTGACCTTGAGGCCGCCGATCGGGGCGCCGTTTCGGGCGCCCGCACAAGTTTCGCCGTGATCGGCTCGCCGGCCAGCTCGGAAGCAGTGACGTCCTCGGGGAAAGCTCGGCCAAACGGGCCTTCTGCGCCTTGGTCGCTGGCGCGTCCACGCGTGCGAAACGCCGAGTCGCCGTAGCGTTCGGCCTGCTCGGCGTGCAGCTGCGACGGCGACTTCCCGGTCACGGCGATGATCTCCGAGGCGAGCAGGTCCATGATCAGCCCGTCCTTGTCCGTCGTCCACACCGTGCCGTCCGTGCGCAGGAAAGAGCCGCCCGCGCTCTCCTCCCCGCCGAATCCGACGTCGCCCGTCAACAGGCCGGGAACGAACCATTTGAAGCCGACCGGGACTTCGATGAGCTTCTTCCCGATTCCGCGACGACCCGGTCGATGAGCGAGCTGGAGACGAGCGTCTTGCCCACAGCCGTGCCCTCGCGCCAGCCGAGGCGATGCGTGAAGAGATACTCGATGGCCACGGCCAGATAGTGGTTGGGGTTCATGAGGCCGCCGTCGGGGGTGACGATTCCGTGGCGGTCCGAGTCGGCGTCGTTGCCCGTGGCGACGTCGAAGGCGTCTTGCCGTCCGGGCCCGGTGTCATCCTCGCCCGCAGGAGGCCATGGCGTGGGGAGGAGCAGTCCATGCGGATCTTTCCGTCCCAGTCGAGCGTCATGAACGGCCACTTCGGGTCGACGACGGGGTTGACCACGGTCAGGTCGAGGCCGTAGCGCTCGCCGATCGCCCCCCAGTACTCGGCCGAGGCCCCGCCCATGGGGTCGGCCCCGATGCGCACGCCCGCTTGCGAATCGCGGCGAAGTCGATCATCGCGGCGAGGGCGTCGATGTACTGGTCGAGGTACTCGTACCCGCGCACGCTGCCCTTGGCCCGCTCGTGGGGACCCGGACAATCTTCTTCCAGCCCTCGCGCAGAAGCTCAGTGGCCCGCGCCGCGATGACCTTCGTCGCGTCGGTGTCCGCGGGGCCGCCGGTGGGCGGGTTGTACTTGAAACCGCCGTCGCGCGGGGGATTGTGCGAAGGCGTGATGACGATTCCGTCGGCCAGGCCCGATCCGGTCTGGCGCACGCCCGCGGCCGTCCCCGCACCGTTCGCGCGCAAAATGGCGAGCGACACGGACGGCGTGGGCGTCCACGATCCCCGGGAGTCGACGCGGACGTCGACGTCGTTGGCGACGAGCACCTCGATGGCGGTCCGCTCCGCGAGGCCGACAGGCCGTGGGTGTCGCGGCCGATGAAAAGGGGCCGTCATAGCCCTGGGCTTTGCGGTATTCGACGATCGCCTGCGTCGTTGCGGCAAGTGGGCTTCGTTGAAGGCTCCGTCAAGCTCGAGCCCCTGTGGCCGGAGGTTCCGAAGACGACCGCCTGGAGGGATCGGCGGGGTCTGGTTCGATGTCGTAATAGGCGGAGATCAGGGCATCGACGTCGATGAGGTCCTGATCGCGGGCCGGAGTACCTGCGCGTTCGTTCATGGCCCAATTGAACCACGGAGTCTCTTTGGGGCTAGGGAGGTCCGTCCCAGGAACCGCCTGCGTCTCAAAAATGCGGACCTTCGACGTCGAACGCTCGATTCGGGGGCGCCCCGGTCTGGTTTGCGGACGCGGCTCGGCGCGCCGACGCTCGGCTTCTGTCGTGGACGCAGCGGCCTCGGCTCGCGGGCCTTTGCCTTGACCCTCTGAAGATTGGAGACGGACGCCGTTCAGAAGATCGAGGCGAACGCCGTTCCGCCCAGAAAAGCGAGCAGGCCCGAGCCCGCAGTTCCGAGGACCAACCCCGCGGATGCGAGCCTCCGCCCTGCGCGGGCAAGTTCGACGGCGTCGAGCATGGCCGTGGAAAAGGTTATGAATCCCCGAAAAAGCCGGTTGTGACCGTCCGCAGGTCTCTCGGGTCCATCGCGGAGAAGGCCGACGTCGCCGCGCCCAAGAGGAAGCAGCCCAGGACGTTGACGGCGAAGGTTCCCCACGGAAATTCCGGGTGCCGTCGGCGGACCAGGCCGTCGAGGCCGGCGCGGCACACCGCGCCGAGACCTCCGGCAAGAGCGACCGCAATCATGCGCTCGCCTCCGGCTCCGACTCGTCTGCCAGCCGGCCGCGCCGCTCGGCGCTCCTTTGCCTTGCGCCTCCTCGCCCGCCGTGCGCCCCGAGGGCAAGACCGGCCCACGCGCACAGCAGGCCGCAGACGATCGATCCCAGCGGCGTAGGCCGTTGCCTGCGCTGTCGTCGCGGCCGCCCTCGACCTCGGCTGCGAATGTGCCGTAGGGTCGTGAACGAGCCCAGAAAGCCGGTGCCCAGGAAGCAGGCGCACCCGGGGGTCCGCGCGCGGAAACGGCGTGCGAGAAGGCCCGCGAGGAGTCCGAGCAAGAATGCGCCGGCGAGGTTCACTGTGAGAGTCGCCCACGGAATCGCCGACGCCCATGCCTGCGCCCCGCCGGGAAGGAGCTCGCCTATCCAGGCGCGCAGCGCGGTTCCGGCGCAGCCTCCCGCGAAAACGGCGGCGTACGGCCCGGTCAGCCGCCGCGCGAGCCCGCCGACCCGATTTCGCTCACGCACAGGCAGCCCCCGCCCTCATTGCCGCACGGCCGCCTGATAGTTCAGGCGTGAGTAGACGAGCTTCCACCTGCCGCCGAACTTCTGCGCCGCCCAGACGTCTGCGGGCAGCCCTCCGGTGGAATTCGACGGGGCGAAGATGACGGCGTCGATCTTCGCCTTGCCGTATGTGCCCTCCCAATAGACGCGGTTGCCCGGCACGTTGTAGGCCAGCATGGGCAGGTTGGCGACGACGTTGTGCCCTCGTGCCCAGGGCCTCGACGGCGTCCCTTCCGGCCCGGGCCTGCTCTTCCGTGACGGAAAAAGGCGTGCGCCCGTCGATGAGTTGCCCGATCGGGCCGAACCACGCAACGCCGACGTTCGATGCGAGCGCGACGCAGGCCGCCGCCAAGCGCGCCCTGTACGTGCCGCGCCATCGCGAGCACGCGTCGATCAGGGCGATCGCGGCGATCGGCATCAGGATGGCCGAGTAGTGCCAGTGCCAGCCCCAGTAGTGCTCGCGACGTTTCCGGCGAAGCGCCAAAAGAGCGTGGCAGCATGATCCAGACGTAGGGGCTGACGAGCCCGATGAGCCCCGCCGCAAGGGGCAGAAGCAGAGCGTCGCATACTTTCGTCGCCGGAAGGAAGAAACGGAGGAGGAAATTGATGCGACGGCGTCGTTTTTGCGCCAGCCTCGTTCGTATACTCCCATCCGCCCTCGGGGTTGAAGATCGGGAGGATGACGAGTATCGCCAGAAGAGTCCACGCGAGGCCCCACGCGGCAAGGCGGACGCCGGCCTTGCCCTGAGGGAGGAGAGCGCCTTCTTTAGGGACGCGCGCGAGCGAAGCGCGAACCTGTTGTCGGCGCGGGATGCCGCGCCCCACGCCTGCCATAGAAAGACAAGGCCGACGGCGCAGCACCGTCAGGCCGAGGTCCTCCTGACGAAGACGAGTAGCCCGACGGCGACGAGCGCCGACCGCGAGTTGCCTTTCGTGTCGAGCCATCGGGCGAGCCCGTAGGCAAGCAGCGGGACCGCGAAGGCTATTTCGTGGAACTGCGATTCGACCGCGCTCCACAGACCCCAGCTCATGGCGTAGCCGATTCCGACGATCGCCCCGAGGCTCCTCCCCAGCCGTTTGACCGCCAAAAGCGTTATCGGAACCGAGCTGAGTGCGAACAGCAGGTCTTGGAGGACGAGCAGGCCAACCCCTGAGGGGAACAGTTTGTATACGGGGCCCAGCAGAACGAGCAGCGGGTGGAAGTGGTCTCCGAGCAGATTGAATTCGGGTCCCTTGATGTCTACCGTCGGCGCGTCGAATTGGGGAGTACTGCTTGGCGAGCTCGGTGAAGATTCCCAGATCCCACGACGGCGTCGAAAAAGTCCTCCACTGCAACTGCGAGTAGAGGATGTAGGCGAAGGCCGAGACTGCGGCTATCGACCAGGCGAGAATGTGGGCCACTGCCCTCGAGGGGCGGCCGCTGCGGGGGAAGCTCCGTCTTTGGAAGGCCCGACCGGTTGCTGCGACGCCTGCGATTCAGGGCTGGCAGCCGCTTCTGCGTCCGATTCCGCCTCCGGTTCATGCGGCTCGGGATTGGGCTCGGCGGCTGGATCGGAGCGCGTTTGGAGGTCGGGCTGCGTTTCTCGGTCGAGCCGGTTTGGCGGGCGGGCCCGTTTCGGTCGGAGCCGGTTTGGTGGAGGTCGGACTCAGGTTCGGCGCCTGGCACTGCCTCCGACCGGGCCCGCGATCGGATCCAGCGATTCGGGCGAGGTTTCTTCTGGGCTGGTCCAACGGAAGTCTAACTATTGACTGCGCTGTTTCGTCGCGTTGCGCCTCACGCGAGCGTGTTTCCTGCGGGAACGAGGGCCGCGTCGCCAGGCCCCGGCGCGCCCTGCATGGGACGGCGTTTCATGCGGAAAGGCGGTTTCATGCAGAAAGGGGATGGCGTGGGAGTTGGGAAGCGCATGTGGGCACAGCGAGTGCATGCGCGGGTGCGGAAAAAGACTTGGACGAACGTCGGGTGCCCGGCGAATCCCAGAGCCCTTTGACAAACTAGAGTCCTTATGGCGAACTACGGTCCTTATAATCTGAGTGGTTGGGGCGAAATCGGTTTCTCCCCAACCACTTCAGTTTGTTGAGAAGGATGATCCAGCCAAAGCCGAATCGGCAGGGGTCAGTATGCCCCTGCGACGGCGTGCCACGAGAACTCCGCCGGTTCCGGCTGCGGCGACCGCCACCGCGGCGAGGGTTGTGACCGAAGCGCCCGTGCGCGGAAGCTGAGCGCCAGAGACGCTCCCTTCTGGCCCGAGGCCTGCGCGGGGCGACGGGACGACGGGAACCGAAGCTCCGGGATCCTGCTGGTTGGGCGCCACGCCGTGATCGCCGCCGTTCTCGGCGCCGGTCTTCTGCGGTGTGCCGGTGTTGAGCCCGGGAACCTTGTTGTCACTGGCTGCCGGCGCCCGGCTGAGAGGGGTCGCCCTGATTCTTCGGGTCCTGCGCCGAGGGCCGCCCGACGAGGGCTGACCGGAGGATCGGTCGGCTCGGCGACGTCGGATCCTCCGAAGGGTGGACGGGGTGGGCGACGGCGTCTCGGTCGTCGGAGTGGGGTCGGGCGTGGCGTCCCCGCCGCCGTTGCCGTTGTCTCCCTGGCCGCCATTGCCGTTGCCGCCGTTTTGGTCGCCGGCTTTGGCCGCCGTCGTCGCCTGGGGTCCTCTTATCGTCTCCGTCGCGCGGAGCGTCGCCGTTGCCCTGCGGCAGATTTGCCAGCTGGGCCTTGGCCAGAGCCTCGTTTACGGCAGCTCCCAGCGGTCCCGTTTGCGTTGGGAGTGGCCGTCGTCGTGCCGTCGGAGGGCTGGGTCGGCTCTTCAGCGAAGCTCGGCGCGGCCATGCCGGCCACGCTGGCTCCCGAGATGGCGAGTGGCGATGATGTGGCGGGGAAGTACCCGCTTGAGCGCGAATGCGATTGTGTCACGAGCTTTTCCCTTTGTTTCGTCTCGTTTCGTCGTTGCGTCCAGGTTCTCGCATGGGTGAGAGGCAGCCGAGAACTCGGCGGACCGCCACCCTGATGGCCTGCAACGATTCTTTTCTCCCTTCACGATAACACTTCGGAAGTGTAAGAACCCAGGAATGTGGCGGGTACTTCTACCACAAACAGCTCTCCGTTTCCCGTCGAGATTCCCGCAAACCGTCTAAATCGCGCGGAAAAACTCGCATATGTGCGGCTTGCCTCAGCGTGGGCGACCGCACTCTAGATGACCCCGCGTTTGGTGATCGTCCGCAGCGCCAGCCACCCCAACGGCACGCGACCCCAGAAAGTGAGGAGGCGGTAGAGCACGGCGGTGGAGACTGCGATCGACGTCGGAACCCCGGCCACGGTCAGGCCCGTGGTCAGCGCGGTTTCAACGGGCCGATGCCGCCGGGGATGGGACGACGGAGCCCAGCGAGTTCGACAGGAGGTAGGCCAAGGCCAAGGTGACGATCGGAAGGCTGTATCCGAAGGCGGCGAGAGAGCCGCCGAAGCAGGCGACGAAGGCGATCGTCTGGACGGTGGACCCCGCGAATCCGTAGGCGATCCCTGCTGGGGTGGGTCGCGAGCCACACGAGGCGAGGCCATACCTGGTCGATCGTCGGGCGGATCTTCTTCGCCGCCCACCTGCGCAGGGGTTTGACGAGGAAGAGGGCGGCGACCGCAAGCACGCCGATGGCGATCGCGACCATGACCGCGCCGGAGGGCATGGACAGGGAGCCGATCTTTGCCGGTGGCGAGGCTGATCCCGATGAGCAGAATGATCGTGGTGACAAACTGCGCGAGCTGAACGAGGGTGACCGTCGCGACGGCCACTGGCGTGGAGACCCTGCGTTTTTGGAGGAAGCGCAGGTTGAGGGCGGCCGGGCCGATGCCGGCCGGCGCCACGAGGGTCACGAGCGAGGCGGCCACCTGCACCATGACGGCGTCCTTGGCGTTCAACGGCTCGGAGGTGTAGGCGCGCAAGGTCATGGCCGCCCCGATGTAGGTGAACAGGCCCGCGACGAAGGCGAAGAGCATCCACAGGGGTTGGCGTTGGCGAGGGTGGGCGAAGCTCGTTGAAGCTGACCGACACGACCAGGATGTAGACCGCCACGAGGCCCAGGGAAACGGTGACGACCGTTTTCACGGAGAACCGGTAGAGCTGGGTTGGCGTCACTTCCCGCGACCTCGGGGACCTGTTCGGTGAGCGGTCGCGCAGCCGTTCCAGCTGCTTTTTCGGTGAACTTCGCCATCGTCTCGGAGGGACGATGGCCTTTGCAGGATCGGGGCGAGCGAGACAATCTGGTCGCGCGGCAGGCATCGGCTTGCCGAGGGCGATGGCGCGTTCGACGCCGACGGTCCCCGCCATCATGGCCATCGCCTGCGCCATGTCGATGCGGCGCTCCATCTCGGAGGCCGCAAGGCGGCCGTTCTCCCAGTGCAGCAGCTGGGCGCGCCCGCCCTGAGCGCCGTGACGCCCGCCCGCACGTCTCCGTGGGAGAAGCCGCGGCGATGGGCGTCTTGGAGGATGTCCCACACGTCGTCGAGCGCCTCGTCGGGAATCTCATTCGGTTCTGACTTCGCTCAGTGCGGTGGAGCCGTCGACTTCGAGGATGACGACCTTCGAGCTGTCTGAACCCGCCACAGCCAGGCTGCGGTCGGGGCGAGCCCGGCGGAGGCGCTCGCCAATTCCATGAGCGCGAAGCGGTCCATCGCCCCGTCGATCGTTTTTTCCGCCTGGCGGGCCGTGGTGGTCAGCACGAGCCGCTGCCATGAGGACTGCAGCACTCCGACGATCTGTTGGTCGGCGTCGAAGAAGGAGGCGTGATGCGGATTTCCAGAGGAATCGACGACGATGTAGTTGTGGGAGGCCTCCTCGCTCAACGGCGGGTGATAGGAGGCCAAGAGCTCGTTCTCGCAGGGCGATGGGTCGACGTCGTCGGCCGGCCTGAGATGCTGCGATGCGGCCTTCGCCGAGCGGCTGATAGGGCCGATGGTCGGCGCGGACTCCGGAGCCTGGCGGCTCCCTCTGAGTTCGAGCCGATCGTCGGCCCGCTGCGGGCCGTCTCGCCCGCCGGGAACCGTTGGCTCCTTGGGGATCGTCGGCCTGCTGCTCGGACTCCGGGAGGCGGCTCGACCTTTGGGCTTCGGCGGGCGCCCTCGAAGGATTCGCCCGCCTTCTGCAGTATGCGATGGATTTGGTCGATGCCGTACCGGTCGATGTGGCCGAGGTCGCCGTATGCGGGGGCGAGCCATGCGGCGAGGGCGGCGTCGTCGGGGAGTTTGTCGATGCGGACCACCAGCTGGGCGTCCACGCCGGCGCGCCTGACGAGCTTGACCAGGGTCTGCGCCCGTCGCGCGGTCGGGGACGTCGCCGGCGATATGGCGCCACATGAGGCCGCACAGCACGCCGAGAAGCGCGGTGATGAGGGCCCCGGGAAGGGTTTGATTGCCCTGGAGCACCGAGAGGACGAGAACGAGGGAGAGCAGCGGCCAGCCCCACCTCGTCGTCTTCGCGCGCTTGCCGGACCCGGCCACCGTGAGTATCGCCGACACGACGGCGACGTGCGGGATGAGCTTGAAATAGGGTCTGCTCGACGAGGGAGTCGGAAAGCTGGCCGGTGATGGGCGAGAGCGGGAAGTAGCGGCTGAACAGCCACAGGAGGCCGTAGGTGAAGGCGGCGGCGCTGGCCACAGCCAGGGGCGCCCGTTGCGAGCGTGCGCCATCGGCGGTGCCAGGCCATGTCGATGACCAACGCGGCCGGCGGAAAAAGCCGATGAGGCCTTCCAAGGCGTTGACGGGCATGAACAGGATCGACGTGATGATGCCGCTCGTGGCCGTGCGGACGTCGCGTGACAGCCAGGGCCGTGGAGGAACCGTAGACTGTGACGACCATGACGCCGACGATCGCCAGCAGTGTGATGACTGCCGACACCAGATCTCTCGGACGTCTCAGCCACCGCGTTTCTTCTTCGTCAACGAGCAACACCGGCCGCCGCGGAGTCGTATTCGTCAGGATTATCGTCCACATGTGAATTCTAAGGCAATGGATTGCGAGTTAGGCCAACTGGCGAAACTCGCCCGGAGGTTCTGCTCCCCAGCCTTCGGGCCTCCCTGCCCGCGTCTCGTTCGCCTTGCGGTGAGAGGCAACCGCGTTGCCGCCCGCCGCGGAGCGGCCCCACGGCCGACGTCGCTCTCGTCGTCCTTCGTTCGCCGTGCGATGAGCGGCGGGCTCGGATGAGTAAACGGCCTCTCGCGCGCAAAAGCGGACCCCCACGAGGAGGCCCGCCCGTCACGAAAGGGCGACCTTCGTTCATGCACGGCATCGGCCTTTCCCGTCGGCCCGCCCGTCGCGAGAAGGGCGACCGGCGTCGGCGGGCCCGCGGATCTGCTTGCGTGGACCCTGCTCGGCCACGATACGGCGGCTTGGAGCGGGGGCCCGTCCGTCAGGTCCGTGACCTCACTGAGAAGTAGCGGCGGATGACGAGGCCCGTCCCCACCAGGCTCAGGAGACGGAGAAGACGACGCCTGTTCCCATGTCCAAACCCGGTTTTGATGAGGGGCCGTTTCAGTGGCGCGCGCCACTGAGGGCAGGGCGACCGGAGCGCCGACTATCGGCGAGTTGATACTCGAACCCGGACGCCTGGCGCGGGCTTCCCTTGCCGGAAGGCTCGCCGCCGCTGGGGTTGGCCGCTCCCCGGGTCGCCGCTCGGGGACCGGGAATCCGTCGGGCTCGGCGTCGCGCGGCGCGAGGGCGAGATGGGCGGCACGACGCCGCTCGGGGACGACGGCGCAGCGCTCGGCGAGGCCTTCGCGCTCGGGGTGTCCGTCGGCGAAGGCTCGCGCTCGGAGGGCTCGCACTGCGAAGGGCTGGCCGTCGGGCTCGCTCGAGTCGGCGAGGCTCCTCCGTGGGGAGGCCGTCGACGTCGGCGAGGGGCTCGGTTCCGCGGTTCCGGCTGGCTCGCCCGACGGCTTGGGCGTTTCGGTTGGTTTCGAGGGCGTGGTTTCCGTCGGAGACGGGGTGGGGTGAGACGAGGCGTTGTGGGCGGGGCTCGGGCGCGTCGCGGGTCAGAGGCCAGCGAAGTCGCGCTCGGGCTCGGCGTCGGCACGAGGCGCTCGGTGTCGGCGTCGGCGAGCTTGGGCTCGGCCCTGGGGGCAGAGGCGCTCGGGCTGGGCGTGGGCGAGCTTGGGCTCGGCTTTGGCGCAGGGGTGCTTCGGGCTCGGCGTCGGCGTGGGCTTCACGTCCGAAGGCAGGGCGAACTCGGTCGATATGGCGACGCCGTGACCGTGTTCGCCTTGACGACGAAGGGAGTTCCCCTTCTCGCCGTCGACGGTGTAGGAGGAGTCTCCCCACCGCACTCCCTCGGGTGCGCCGAGGGCGGCGGAGGATTCCTGTGTGACCGTGATCTTGGTTCCCGCGGGGAACTTCGATCCGGCGTCGACCTTCTGGCCGATGCCGGCGGCCAGCGAAAACGTGCCGGTGCGCTTGTCCGCAGCCAGGGTCCCCGGCGGATTCCAGCTCGGATAGTCGGAGGCCTTCGTTCCCGCGGGAAGCTCGTAGCGAGCCGTCACCGGGAAGGCGACGCGCCGCGGAATCGCCTCGGCGTGGGAGCCCGTTGCGCGCGACGTGACGGTGAACGACCCGTGCTGTGCGTCGCGACGAGTCCGCTGGAGGCGAAGGGTCTCGTATCGGCGGCGGCGGCCTTGACGATCTTGGCCCTGCTCGAGCCCGGCGGTGTTGACGAAGGCGAAGTTCGGCGTGATGCGCCCCTTGTCGGGCACGGTGGGGTAGGCGATGCCGTAGTTCGTCTGCCCGCGCCACGGGCCGGTTATGGAAACCGTGGCGGTGGAGCCGTTGATCGAAACGGACATGTCGAAGTCGCCGTGCAGGCGTGCGGTGTAGTCCGTTCCAGAGCCTCCGTGACCCGAACGTCCTGAACTTCTTTTGTCTCCCGCCGATCCCCGGTGGTAGAGCGCCCCACTTCGAGGGGTCGGCGAACTTCTGGCCGGGTCCGATCGTGTCCGTGATCGTCACCGTCGAACGCGTGGCCCCGTCCAGCCGCATGTGCTGACCGGTTTCCCTCAGCCGCTCGGCGACGTAGTCCGCCCCGAAGCTCACGGTCCAGAACACCGATTTGCTCTCGGAGGTCAACGCGGGGGTGACTTTCGCGAAGGTGTGCGGGTTGTAGCCTTTGAACGCTCGCTCGTGGGCCGCCGGAATGGGCAGCTTGTACGGGCCCCGTTGATCGTGAAAGTGGCGATGAGGCTGTGGGGGCAAGCGCCGTCAGATTACGCAGGCTGACCTTGTGGGCGCGGCGTATCGGGCTTTCAAAGGAGTCGACCGTTTTGTCGAAGACGCAGTCGACCTCGTTGCGCCTGAGTTTGCACTCGGCCGATCGCTGTCTGCCTCCCGGCGACGTCGACCGTGAGGTCGGCTTGGGATCCGGGCTTCCAGCGTGGCGGAAGGAGGCGGGATGCCGACCTTCATGGACTGTCCGGGAGCGATGTTCGCTGGCGGCGTCCCAGGCGAAAGCCAGCGATGCGTGGTCGCCGACGCTGGGATGCGACGCTGGCGGCGGTGAGCGGATCGCCGTTGGCGTCTGTGCGGGTGAGCGTTGGTGAGGATATGTCAAATGGCCGCGTTGACGTCTGCGTTCGATGGCGTGATGAACGCGGTCAGCGCGGTGACGAGGGTGATGATCACCCGCCATCAAGGTCCGTATGCCCATCGGTTTGCGTGATGAATGATCATAATGACTCCTTCGGTCGAAGCTATACTTAGTCCGTTAGGTAAGCGCGTGGTTGGTAGGTGGCATGTTTTAATTAGAAACCAACCATCATGTTTCTAGGATCCCCCAGGAGGCCGCATGAGCAACACTCATGTTACTGCTTTTTCGTTGATATTTCGCGATTCCTGAGGGGCGCCCCGCAGATGAGATTTCGGAGACCTTTTCCTGATTCTTTCTATCTTGGGAGCAAAATAGACGCGCCCCGCTCTCACGTGTCGGGAGAGCGGGGCAAAAATGCACGGTAAACCGGGGAATCTAGGCCCGTCGCAGACGCAGAGAGTTCGCCACCACGATGACGGACGAGCTCGCCATCGCCGCCGCCGCGATGCCGGGTACGATGAAACCGGCGACGGCCACGGGGATTGCCACGACGTTGTATCCGAAGGCCCAGGCCAAGTTTTCCTTGATGATTCGCAGGGTTTGCGCTGAGATGCGGATGGCTGCGCCGATGGAGCGAATGTCCGAATTCACGATTGTGATATCGGCCGCTTCCTTCGCGACGTCGGCGCCGGACCCCATGGCTATGGACAGATCTCGCGCCGGCCAGGGCTGCTGCGTCGTTCACCCCGTCGCCGACCATGGCGACCTTCTGCCCGGCTGCCCGCAGCTCCTCGACGATCCCGACCTTGCCTTCCGGAAGGATCCCCGCGCGCACGTCGTCGATGCCGACCTCGGCGGCCACGGCCGCCGCGGCAGCCTCGTTGTCGCCGGTCGCAGGACCGGGCGCAGCCCGAGGACTTCAGCTCGGCCACAGCCGCGGCGCTTTCCGGGCGGACGGCGTCGCGGAACGTCGAACGCGCCCAGCAGCCGTCCTTCGAGCGCTACGCCGACGACGGATGCGCCTAGGCTCGCCGCTGAGGCCCGATGCGCCTTCGACGCCCTCCTCGGCCAGCCAGCGTGCCGTTCCGGCGGCGATTCTGCGGCCGTCGAGGCGCCCCTCAACCCCGTTTCCGGCCCGAGCCGCAACCGATTCGACGGCTTCCGGCTCGATCCCGCGTTCGTGCGCCAGCGCCACGATCGCCTTGGCAATCGGGTGCTCGGACCCGCGCTCGACGCCGGCCGCCGCGGCCACGAGCTCTGCGCTCGCCGACGCCCTCGGCGGGCCGGACGGCCGAAACGGACATCGCGCCGGCGGTCAGCGTCCCGGTCTTGTCGAGGACGATCGTCTCGACCCCGTGGCCGATCTCGAGGGTTTCGGGCCTGACGAGGATGCCGAGGCGAGAGCGCGGCCTGAGCCGACGAGCAGGCCGTGGGGTCGCCAGACCCAGGGCGCACGGGCAGGCGACGACCAGCACGGTGATCGCGCTCGCCAGCGCCATTTCGAGCGGATTGCCCAGGGCGAGCCTCGCTGCGAAGGCGATGCCGGCGATCGCCATGACGGCGGGACGAAGACGGCCGAGACCTTGTCGGCCAGGCGCTGCACGGGCGCCTTCCCCGTCTGCGCCTCGGTGAGCAGCCTGCCCATTCTGGCGAGTCGTCTCCTCGCCGACCCGTGCCGCCCGCACGGTCAGGGCTCCGAAGGTGTTGACGGCGCCGCCTGTCAGCTTGCTGCCGGGGCCGACGTCCACGGGAATGGACTCCCCCGTCAGGAGGGAGGCGTCGACGGCCGACTCGCCTTCCACGACCAATCCGTCGGCTGCCACCGTCTCTCCGGGGCGAACGAGGAATTCGTCGCCGACTTTCAGCTCCGCGGCGTCGATCGCTCCTCGACGACGTCGCCGCCTTCCGGCGCACCTGAGTTGCCCGGCCGGCGCGAGGTCGAGGAGGGAGCGAGCGCGTCGCCCGCGCTTCGGCGCGAGCGCGACTCCAGCCAGCGGCCGAGGAGGAGGAACGTCACGATGAAGGCCGCCGACTCGAAGTACAGATGCGGCGTTCCCGAGTGGCCGAGCCCGTGGATGCCGGTCATGGACATGGTGTAGCCGATCCTTCCGGCCCCGCCCCACAGGAGGGCCCACGCGCTCCACCCCATCGACGCGAGGATGCCCAGGGCGACGAGCGTGTCCATTGTCGTCGAGCCGTGCCGCCCGGCCCGCCAGGCCGCTTTCAGGAAAGGCCAGCCGCACCAGAAGGCGACGGGGATGGAAAGGCGCCGACGGCCCACCGCCAGCCCGAAAAACCGCCAGGCGGGGCCATCGACACAGCGACGACCGGCGGAGAGGACGAGGGCCGCCCAGAATCGACGTCGAAGGTCCGCCACGCGAGCCGAGGTGCGCTGCGCGTTGCTGCAGCTCCTCGGCCCGCCGCCTCGCTTGCCTGGACGGCGCGTTCTCCGGCGTCGTCCGTTGTGATTCTCCGCAGAACGGGCGGCGCCGTAGCCTGCTTTTCAACCGTGCCGACGAGCCTCGGCGTCGGAAGGGCCGGTTGCGTCCGCCCACTCGACGTGGGCCTTCTCGGTGGCGAGGTTGACGATCGCCGTGACTCCGGGGATCTTGTTGAGCTTTTTCTCCACGCGCGCCACGCACGAGGCGCAGGTCATCCCGGTGACGGCCAGTTCGACCTCGGTCTGCGGCTGCGCCGGATCTGCGCTGGATCGCGCCGGATTTGGGTCGGGTTGCATTGATTTGCTCCTTGCACTGGATTTTGCTCCGGCTGGTGGGATCCGCGTGTGGGGCCGCGTTCGATCGACGCTCCGCGGCTGAGCGCTGTCGGCGCGACCGTGGACCGTTGCCCGGCGGCGTTCTGGATCGCAGCATGTCGGCTTCCTCGACCGCGCTCGATTTGCGGTTGGCGTCGTGGCGACGTCCTCCTCTCCCGAGCGTGTGTTGTTTCAGCAGCGTCAGCGAACGATCGACTTGACCTCGTATCTGCCGGTCTCGTCGACCGCTTCCTTGAGCGCGGCGTCGGGATGTCGGCGTCTCGTATACACGAGAACCTGGACGTTCCGCCCTTTGCGAGGGGGTCACCGAAACGTTGACGACGTCGGGAGGGCTTTGAGCTCTCGGTCACGTGTGAAACGCAGTGCTCGCAAGTCATGCCCGTGACGCCAAGCTCGATGGTGCGGTCGAATGTCATGTCTGTTCACTCCTTTGCTCGCGGCGCTCCATGCGCCGACACATTCTTCAACGCACGTGACCCTCTCGGTATTTCAGAGACGGCGTTTCAGAGGGTGCCGCTGCGGGTGTCTGAGGGGGGCGGCGGTTGTCTGAGCGGCCGACCGCGGCGAGATGCCTGAGGGGCGAGGGTTTCACAGGCCGTCGTCGTCGCCGGGGTCAGCGAGCCTCGACGCCCATTCGGGCGGGTTCGGGCGCGGAAACGCCTCCATCTCGGCCGCCCAGGCCTGAGGGGTGATGGATTCGACGAGCGGGGGCGTCTCCTCGTACGTGACGTTCAGCTTCGTCTCGGCCCGATGCGCTTGCCTGCAGCAGTGAAGGCAAGCGGCGCGCCGCGTTCGGGGGTGGCTGCGAGCTTCTTGATCCGCCCCAGGTATCTCGAGGACGGCGCTGGAAGCAGGGAGACTCTTCGACGACGCCGCCGCAGACGGGCGGCGGGGCCTGCTGCCGCGCGCTTTGCCGGATTTCCGGCCTGGCGGAGCGCCGTCGCCGGCGTTCGCTCGCCGGTCTTCGGACGACGAGGCTTCGGAACCGGCCCCGAAGACGAGGCGGTGTGAAGGCGAGCCGCCCGGAAGACGGAGCGGCCCCGGAAGGCGAGGCGGAGCCGATGAAGAAGTTGCCTCCGTAGCGGAACTGCCCGCCGACCATCTGAACGATGAGGGTGCACGTGCGCCATCCTTCGGCGCGACGTTTCGATGAGCGCGTAGACGTCCTTGAGGAGGGAGTCGACGTCGTAGTTCGACCGCTCCCCGAACCGACAGCGTCGTGACCGCGGGGAACGTCGAAACCTCCTGGGTCTCGGGCCCGCCTTCCTCGCGACGGTCTTTTTCCATCTCGTCTATCGGCATGACGCAGAAGAAAGCTCCGGGGAGATGCGGAGCACTCCTGTTCCCCGATCGCGCTAGGGCGCGTCGATAAGGAGGGCGAATCCGAGGGCTTCCACCCCGTTCGGGGAGTTCGCGAGGCGGGTCACCCGGACGGGCACCCCGCGGGCCAGAGCCGACAGGTAGTTTTCGTGGACGTTCAGCCCCTCGTGGTACTCGACGCGTCTGGCCCACAGGGCCCGTCGACAGCCTCTCGAACCCGCTTTCGGCGGTTTTTGGGGCTGACGAGGGTGACGTGCGGTCGGCTTTCCCTCCGTCGGTCTCTGACGTCGACGGCGACGGTTCCCCATTCGCGCTTGACCACGGGCCCCATGAGTTTGCTCGGTTTGGCCGCGACGAACTCTCCCGTCTGAGCGTTTTCCCACCCCCAGGCGACGCCGTGGTAGACGGCCGCAAGCTCCGGGTTCGGGTCTCCGGGGCGGAAGCGCCACAGTTCGGAGCCGGGGGTCAGGCGCCCCGGCTCTATCCACAGAAGTTCCGCTGTCGCGCCGCCTGCGCTGACGACCCCGACGGATCGTAGGGGGAGTCCTCCGTGACGCCGCCCAGAAAGGCGTCCGGGTGCAGTGGGCCGACCGCGCGCCGGGTGTGGACGAACGGGCCGATGGGCGCCTTGAGGATGTGCAGCGGCTCGTCGGCCGGGAAGTTCGCCCCCGTTCGTTTTGCACAGGAGAAGCTCGCGCAGGCCGTCGGCGTCGCGCACGTCCTCGACTCTTGCCGCGTCGACGGCGAATCCGCAGAAATCCTCCGTCCTCGGAAAGGTACCTGCGTGGCCTGCCAGGGTGACGGCCAGCTGGTAAACGACGCCCGGTGGGTTCCTTCGCTCGTCGGGTTGATGTTCTTGATTTTTCAGGGTTTCGCCGGCCCTGTCGAGGTTCGCCGTTCGGCGCCTTCGATTGAGGGGCTCGGTTCGGCTCGTCCGATCGTCACCGGTCCATGAGGCGGACGAGCCCATTCGGCTCTTCGTCGCGCGGAAAAGTATTCGAGTTCCTCCTGCCAGTCCTCGGGCGCGATGTGCTCGAGCAGGGCGGAGTGTTCGTCGGGAGGATCATCTCGAGTTTTTGAGGTCGCCCCGAAGACGCTGAGGGCGTAGGCGGGCAGGGCGCCTTGCCCTTCTGCAGGGCGTGGAGCACTTGATCTGCGCCAGGTACTCGAGGATCGCCACGGGAGCGAATCCACGAACTGCTCTTTCGTCCTTCTCGGCGTCGATGACGAAGTGCCCTTCGCCCCTTCGCCTTCGTCCCACGAGTTGCACCACCGTCGCATCTTTCCCATTTCGGCGGCGCCATGCCGGTCACAAGCGCGCCGTTCCTCCAGGAGCTCGGCGACGTCGTAGTTGCTGCGCTCCTTCTTGCGTTTGCGGGTCACCGCGGGCTTGCCGGCCGTGTTCCACGAGACGGGGCCGCCCGCCGGTCCACGTGTATCGGCGCCACCTCCTCGACCGTGGGGAAACACGCGAAGACGCCGGGTTCGAGCCGCCAAAGCCCCTGGCTTTCTGCGTAGTTCGCGTCGATTGCGCGCGCGACCGCGAGCACCTCTTTTCGCCGCTCTGGCCTCGCATGCAAAGCGCACGAGGCGCGACTGGACGCGGTTGATCGTCGCGTACCTCTGGTTTTCGTAGACGGCGTCGTCCTCGGAGAGCTCGATCCGCTTGACCCACATGCCGCTCGACACGGGCTTGAAAACCCTCTCTTCTTGCGGCGGGTCACGGGTGCGACCATCGTCGCGGCCACGGGTTCGCCTTCTCGATCTCGACGTCGACGGAAGCTGCGCCCAATCCCTCTGGACGACGGGGCCGATAGGGTCGCTGGGAGTGAGGCGACGAACTTGCCCGTGCGCATGTTTCTGCCATCCCAGGCCGTCCTGCAGTAGATCCTGCACAGTTCGGGAGAGGATTGCCGGGTAGTAGCGCCACAGCTCCGCGCCGGCGGTCAGGCGCGTGGGCTCTATCCACAGAAGATCGGTGGAAAAGCCGCCGCCGCTGGCGGTCCCCGAGCCGTCGTACGGCGAGATCTCGGAGATCCCGCCGAGGAGCGCGTCAGGGTGGAGGGCCCCCACTGCGCGAGACGCTGTGCACGAACGGATTGGTGGGCACTTCGAGGCGTGTGTATCGGCTCGGAAGGAGAACTGCGCGGGCGCTATGGCCCCGCAGAACAGGTCGATGAAGTCGCCGACTTCCTGCATGCCGCTCACCTGGGCGGCGTCGATCGCGAAACCGCAGAAGTCTTCTTTGCCGCCTTCGATGTAGGAACGTGCGCGCCAGGGGGCTATCGCCATTCGGTAGCCGACGTCGATCCGACAGTCTTCGTAGTTTTCGTCCACGGGAACAGCCTCCGTCCGATTGACGCCTTCACTCTATCGGGAGCGGAGGATCCCGCGTGCCGAGCGTCCAGGCTTTGGGCGGGGTGAGAGGCCCTGCCGGCCTTGTGCTTTTCGTCGACGGCGCCCTTTGCTTGCCGGCGGCTGCGGCGTTCGTCGCCCGCGGCTATGCCTTTCGGCGTCGCGCTTCTCAGTTTTCGGCGGGCACGTCCTCGCGCTTGCGCCTGTTGGAGCGGACGCGCAGCGCAACCCACAGGGCGCCGCCGAGCAGGCAGACGACTATCGTGACCTTCGTCAGTATCCCGACGTAGCCTTCCACCTTCGTCCAATTCGAGCCGAGGGCGTGGCCGGCCCAGATGAGGGTTGTGTTCCACACAGCGGACCCCGCCGTGGTCAGGGCGGTGAACTTCCAGAAGTTCATGCGCGTCACGCCCGCCGGAATCGAGATGAGGGAGCGGAAGATCGGGATCATTCGGCCGAAAAGGACCGTCCAGGTTCCCCTCCGGTCGAAGAACGCCTCGGTTTTCTCGATGTCCGAGGTTTTGACCAGCGGGAGTTTGCCCTACGAGCTGCGTTCGCTCCTGCCGAGCAGAGCGCCGACGCCGTAGAGCGCCCACGCGCCGACCACCGATCCAGCGGTGCACCACAGGATCGCCCCGAGCAGCGTGAAGCTGGCGTTTCCGGTGCCCGCCGTGAAGCCCGCCAACGGAAGGATCACTTCCGAGGGGAGCGGCGGGAACAGATTCTCCAGCGCGATGAGGACGCGGCGCCGAATCCGCCGAGGTCGTTCATGATGTCTACGGCCCATCCGGCGATGCCTCGAGAGCGCTCTGAGGATCGGGCTGACGATGCGGCGGCAAGGAATCGAGGCACGAGGTCTCCTTGTTCTCTCTACGTTTTCTTTTCCACTTATCGACCCGAGCACGCTTTGCCGGCGCGATTGCACGTTGTCTCGATCCGACGGTTGCGCGGTACTCGTTCGGATACGTTCGGCCTCTCGCATCACTCGCCGCATGAGCCGGCTCGAAGCGAAAGCGCCTCCAATAGTTTGACAGCCGAGTTCGAAAGCGGCTGCGGTTTGCATGTGATCTGACTCGTGTTGACGGAGGCGGCGGCCCGCGGCCGCGCGTTGACGTGGCCTCGCTCAGCGCCCCTCCGCCCTCTGATCGGCCTGACGCCTGGACGGTTCATTCGCGAGCGGCCTCCGCATGCTCGGTCGGCTCCGTGCGCCCCAAGGCCCGTTGGGCTGCGCGGCGCCGTCGGGGCGGGCGGCGTCGCCGGGCTGTGGCTGTGTGGCGCCGGCGGAGTGCCCCGCGCCGCTGAAGTACGGCGGCGCCGTCGAGGAATCTGACCAGCCGGGCGGCCAGCCCGGTGTAGTCGCAGGTCAGCGCCGCCAGGCGCGCTGCGACGTCGTCGGCATGCCCACGAGGCGATCGCTTCGCGGCATGTCCTCGGCCGTGACCTTGCGCCCCGCGCGTCAGCTCCCTTCGCGTTCGTAGGGGTTGCCCATTCCGGTGGCGCCGCCGAGTCCGGCCGCGCATGGCCTGCTGGATCGGGCCTGCCCAGAACCTCCCACGAGAGCGTCGAGGTCCTCGGCGAGCTTTTGCGGGTTGGGGTCCACGCCGGCGAGCCCGCGCACGAGGTTGTCGAGAGCCAGCAGCGAGTGCCCGAAGGCGACGCCGATGTTGCGCTGCGTCGTCGAGATCGGCTGGTCGCGCTGAAGCCGCGAGGTGACGAGCGTTTCGGCGAGCGTTCGAACAGCGCCGAGGAGATTCGAGGTTCGCCTCGGCGTTTTCGAAGCGGATGGGATCGACCTTGTGCGGCATCGTCGAGGAGCCGGTTGTGCCCTGGGCGGCCAGGTTTTGGTGGAAGTAGTCGAGCGAGATGTACGTCCACATGTCGGTGGCGAGGTTGTGGGCGATGCGGTTCGCGTGGACGACGTCGGAGAAGAGGTCCGCCCCTGCCAGTCGTGCGTCTCGATCTGGGTGGTCAGCGGGTTCCAGAGTCGACCGAGGCCTTCGACGAAAGGCTCGCGAGAGGGCGGGCCAGTCGGCGTCGGGTAGCGGCGGCGACGTGCGCGCCGAAGGTTCCGGTGGCGCCGCTGATCTTGCCCAGGTAGTCGGCGCTCGCGATCCTGCGGAGCTGGCGGCTCAGGCGGTGGGCGAAGACGGCCATTTCCTTGCCGACGGTGGTGGGCGTGGCCGTTGCCCGTGCGTGCGCGAGAGCATGGGCAGAGTCGGCGTGCCGGTGCGCGAGTTCGGCGAGGGCGTCGTGAGCTTGAGCGCGGCGGGGAACCACACGTCGGTCACCGCGCCCTTTGATGCACAGGGCGTAGGCGAGGTTGTTGACGTCCTCGGAGGTGCACAGAGCACGTGGACCATTTCGGCCAGGCGGGGAAGGCGGTGTCGCGCCCGACCGATCGTCGGTGCCGCCCATCCGGCGTTTGATGAGTATTCCACGGCCTTGACGTCGTGCTTCGTCCGGCCTCGATGGCGGCGTGCTCGGCTATCTCCCGCTTCGCCGAACTTTTGGGATCGCCCGCAGGTAAGGATGTCGGCCTCGAGACGACGGGGGCTCCCTGGAACACCTCGTTCTGCGAAAGGAAGATGAGCCATTCCACCTCGACGGCGATTCTGGCGCGGTTGAGCGCGGCCCGGGAGAGGAAGGTGAGCGGGGCAACGGTTTTCGCGGTAACGGCCGTCCAAGGGCCCGAGCGTAATCATGGTTGTCATTCTCCACGGATGGCGCGGCGTGGACGGTGGGCGGTTGGCGTGATGGCGGGGCGGCGTATGAACGGCGGGCGGTTGTCGTGGATGGCGGGCGGTTGGCCGATGGACAGTGAGTCGGCGTATCAACGGCGGGTGGTTGGCCGTGGACAGCGAGTCGGCGTGCGTGCGACCGTCGAGCCGGCGTGCTGCATTCGTTTGCGCAGTCGGGCGCGGGCGGCGCTCAGATGTATCGCCGGGCTTCGTCGACGGTTTGCCGCCTGTAGCCGCCGCCGAACAAGCGCGGCGTGGACGATGAGGATGTGGAGCCGATGCAGGCCTACGCGCTCGCGCCATCCGTCGGCAAAGGGCGAGGCCTCGCTGTAGGCCGAGTAGATGCGGTCGACGGCGGGCGCGCCGAACACCGTCAGCTGCGCGAGGTCGGATTCGGCGTGCCCCGCCGCGGCGGGGTCGATGAGGACGCCGACGACGTCGTCCCGGCGGTTCCTCGCGCTGCCCGTCTTTTCCGCGATGCCATAGCCTTCGGCGGCTTCCTCCGCGGCGGCGAGCCCTTCGGCCGCGAGTTCCGCTGATTCGCGCGAGGCCCACATGACGTTTCCCGCCCACAGGTCGCCGGAGGAGGGCTGCGTCCGCGCCGACGGACGCGGGCTGCGGCGCGTCGAATTCGCCGTCGTTCAGGCGTTCCGCCAAACGTTCGAGGACGGGCCGTGCCTTCTGGCGCCGATGGATCCGTTTCCGTCGGGCGCCGGCGAGGCAGGGCGTGTGCCTGCTCGCAGCAGAACTCGCCGAAGTTGGCGCGGAGAGTGCCGCCGACGAGGGGTGGTGCGCGGTTGCGCCCATGACGCCGTCGCTCGCGGTGCCGTCTGTGCGTTGATCAGACCGGCGGGCGCTGGCCGGAACACCCTCGACCCCTCGCAGAAGGCGGGTGGCGGCGGAGTCGGCGGTTTGAATTCCTCCGCCGCCGGGTGCGAGGCTGTGACGTGCGGGAAAGCCTTGCCGTGTCGAGGCTTGCGGCGTTACAGCGAGGAGGCCGCGACGACCGGTGCACTGCCGGCTCGGGCGGCGCGCGCCAAATCGCCGCTTGCTGGCTGCCTGCGGCTGTCGCCTGCCTGCTCGCGCGTTTGGTGAAGCCTGCACTCATAAACGCAGCAAATGCTACTCGACCACCTCGGTAATTCTGGCCACTGGGCAACGCCTGTAGGATTAGACTGCGCTACGCTGCTTCTAGCGGAACAATAATCCGTAGGTTTTAGGAGGTGCCCTCGAAGGATTCTGCCGGTGCGCCCGGTGGACCCAACAAGAACGCGGCACCGAAGGAGGCCAGTGGCTGGAGGTGTTCGTAGATTCATGGAGTTCCCGGAGGCCAAGCGTGCGCAGCACCCGAGGAGTGCGTCGCTCCGGAGCTCCGGGAAGGACCTGGATGGACGCTGATTCGGGGTTCCAGCGGTCACGCCGGAGGACTCTCAAAACGAGGGTCACAGGGCATTTCTGGCCATCTCTGTCGACGGAGCAAAGGCGCGCGCAATGCAGACTGCGAAGGTCAAGTGTCGCCAAGTGGACGCCGCGAAGGCGGGGCGTCGGCCTGTCGCTCGCCTCCTGGCTGCCGTCCTCGGCCCCCGCAGGATGTTCATCGGATGCTACTTCGACGGAGCCGAGAGCGGGAAGAAGGCGGACCCCTTTCTGATTTCACTAGCCGTCCATACTACCACGGAAAGAAGCCCTGAAAGATCGAGTCGATATCCGGAACGGCAGATGCTGGATCTGCGGCTGCGCTAGGTCGCGCGGTCGAACGACGCGGAGTTTGGCAAACAGGACTGGACCCGACAGCGAACCCGGCTCGTAATGTCTCTACGGATGCGCTGACGGCAAGAATGAGGGAGGAGAATATAACACGCTCACGTAAACGTACGGTATTCCAACGGACAAGTTCTCTCGTATTCATAAGATCTTCAAGGAGGCGTTGAAACCCTCTTGCCTCACCACCGTCGTGTCGACACTTCGACAAAGCGACATGAGCTCTCGACCATTACAACGAGGGCGATGGCGGCCAGCATCAATATGGGCATGACCCGCGAGGAAGTCTTCGGTATGTGGTACACGACCGGACGTCGGCCGGCTCCTCGCGGATTCGACGCCCGATCCCGAGCGGGCGTTTGGATAATACCCTCGACCCAAGCGAGTCTGCTACAGCGTCGCCCGAACCGACGTGAGTCCGCTGGCTCGATCAATACCCAAACCCGTCGTGCGTCCTATAGGGCCTCACTTAGCGTGCGAATTCTGCGGCGTGCGCCTGCGTGGGCCGTTTGGCTGGATTGGGCCTCGTGATCGCGGTTCTTAGCGGATCGGCATGCGCTGCTGTGTGGGCCTTCACCGCACGCCTCAGGCCCAGCCCTTCTCGACGTCGCTCATCATGCTTGCCTGTATTTGCGGATGTCCGCACGCGAGGCTGAAAGCGTGCTTGAGCCTGGAAGACAGTATTGGCGGGAGGCGCTCCATGCCAACGCCTTCCCCGCCAAATGCCACCGTCGAAGTGTCAAGGCGGCGAAGGGAACAAACCGCTTGAGCCGGGCGGCAACGCTTTCGCTTTGTCTCGGGCACGCCACCACCTTTCTTCGTCGGCTCACTGCACGCAACACATTCATCGCGTCTGCTGAACTGACAAAGCGCTGACCGTTAGGATCCTTGCCCGTCCTGCGTTTGACACCATCTATCAACCTCCTATCCTTAGGCGGTCGCCGAGTTAATCCTGGAAACCCCGGGGAAGCTCGTGGCGCGGGTGGCGTCTAGAGTGCCTGTGCCAACCCTCGGTGTGCTCGGCAGGGTTCTCTAGGGCGTTCGTTGCGGCATCCGCGCGAGCGGCAATGGTGTCAACCGCCCAGGCCCCGCGTGGATTGCGGTTCGCGGCTGGTCCGGGGGCGGCTGCCAAGGCGTGCTGCCGGCTTTCTGACGGTCGTGCGCGCTCGGCGTGCGTATCGGCTTTCCGGAACGCCTGAGACGTCCTCCTCGATGCCCGGGTATGACATTGAGGCCGAGCCTGTGCAGGCTTCGATTTTGCCTTTTGAAATTTCATGACGTTTGTATCTAAATCACTTTTAGAAATATCAGTTTAAATCCAGACCAACCACAAAACGTCAACGGGGAAGGACATGTGATTGGGGACCAGAGTCCTTTCTCTTTTCTATTGCCAAAGCCGTCGAGTTTTGGAAGACTTGTGTCACCACGCGACTACGAGGAAAGGGAAGAGTTGTGGCTCAATTAGTTGTAGAACCAGAGAAACTCGAGCTGCTGCGCAGCATTCCGACGACGCTGCTGAGAAAACTCCGAACTGAAGGTCGCCGACGACTCGTCGAAGGTGGGCGAAACGCCGTCGAGGCGGCGACTTGGTATGCCGCCGCCAAGGCGGAGAGCACGCTTGACACGCTGTCGAAGCGTCTGGGCGATGGACTGAAAGCGTTCAGCGAGGCAGTTCGAGCGGCAAAAGAACGAATATGGCGAGACTGACTATTCGACGGCATTGATTTCAAGGGCTGCAAACGCGATCGAGAGGAAGAAGTGATGGCGGTATTCACGTGGGAAACAATCAAAAGACTGGAATGGCGACGATCTAAACGACACTTTACGCGGTCTGGCAGAAGATCGAAGGAAGGCCGGACGTCCACGACAGCATCGGTGGCATTGATGTGAAGTCCGGGTGGGAAGGCCAAGGTGCCCGCGCAGCAGGCGATGCGCTGGGCAGGCTCAAAGACAGTTGTGCCCACCACCTAGGGTTAATCGGCGACCTCATAGAAGCGACGTCGGCTGCGCAAGACGGCGTCAACGAGGTGAAAACTATGGTTGCTGATGCACTTGCTATGGCCGCGGAAAATAAGCTGATCATTTATGAGGACGGAAGTGTCAAAGCGACTCTTGAAGGTGCTGGTCCATCCCTGCCGCAAGATGAAATAGCCAATAATCTAAAGAAGGTGGGAGAATGTGCGGACTTGATTCGACGGGCGTTGAAGAAGGCTGCAGAGGTCGATAGCGCATACACGAGTGCCCTGGCTGCCGTATCTGAAGGAAGAGACTCGATCCAGAGGATTCGACGACCTTACAGGGCTTTCCAATCTCCCGAAGGAGGGGCGAGCACTGAAGAAGTTGCGGCATGGTGGCGCTCGTTGACAGAAAAAGAACGGCAAGCGATTCTTAAAAGAGCTAAAGACGAGGATTGCTGAGGACACGGCCACGACGGAAAGTATGCGGCGCTCGGCAATCTGGATGGCATCATGCCGTCAGCTCGCGCAGAGATCAATGAGGCCAGATTCCGCAAAAGGATTTGGAAGGTCTTAAGAAGAAACGGAGATTCTCGACAAAGCTGCAGAAAAGAGGAAAGAATATATCTAGAGTTAGTCAAGACCTTTACGGATCTCCGATAATCAACCTTACTGGACGATGAACTTAAAGAAATTGAATCAATTGACGCGCAATGTGTGAGCTAGAGTCTATAAACGACACTTTGAAGAAAAATACGGAGACGGGCCAGATGGTCAAACGCATTTGTATTTTGTATGATCCTGCCAATGGACAGCCCGGGGCACGAAATGACACATGCACGCAGTGGTTGTCGGCGACGGAGAATGCGGACCATGTGGCAACGTACGTTCGGGAAAAGACACCACTGTCCAGAAGAGTCTCGGTGGAATGACGGACCAAATGGCCCAACTCAAGGAGCGAAGCGAAGCGGTGGCCGATGGCAAGAGCGTTGCAACAATTGCGTATATAGGCTACGACTGTCCGCAGACTTTCGGCGAGGCGAAGGAACTGGAACGAGCGCAGACTGGAGGGCAGGCATTGACGAAACATCTGGAGGGGATCGCAAATGTTCGGGCAATGGAAGGGAAAGGCCTTCATCAGTCTGTTATAGGGCACTCGTTCGGAACGATACATCGTATGGCGTAAAAAGATGCCGGGGCGGGCGTGGTCCAAGAATATGCGTGATGGGCTCGCCGGGTGTCGCTGGAACGGCAGGTGATATGAATGTTCCTGAAGGACATACCTACGCCATGGGTTTCGACAGACGCTCCGACGATGAAACAAAGGGCTCCTTACTTACTTTACTTTTTGGAGGAAAGGACCCCTATGATAGCTTATGATGAGGGTTTTGGGGCTCCCAACGGGTTTGATCCGGAACCGGCACATGAAATTTCGTGAGTCTTGATCCGGGAACGCCAAAAGGAGAATGAGTGGCGCTCATAGCCTTATTTGACTGATGGAAGTACGGCTCAAGCAGAAACTGGCGGATATAGTCTCCGAAGCTACAGGAATAGTTTGAGCTCGTTTTCGGAATGTGCTGCCAGTCTTTCGGCTTCCGCTGCGAAAGGTTCGTCCTACATGCGGAAATGCCCTTGGAACTAGGAGTCACCATGAACTACGGATTGTGACGTTTACCGGGCGTCCTGAGCGCGCTGAAGACGGTAGGGCGTTACATGTCCCTCGGACAGGTTCCTGACGGACCGTTCATGTGATGGCTAGTTAATCTCTCGGTCGGTTTTACATTTGGCGAAGCCTTAAGCATCAGCCGCCCCCATTTGTCAATGGGGCGGCTGATTTCGAGAAACGGTCCTTTTCCCCCGCTGCGATTGAGAAATACCTGGGGTGAGGAAAACTGGCTGGCATACTGACCAACGATCAGAAGGGGGAGATGTGTCCGAACTCCAAGTTGAACCCGCCAGCCTCGAGGCTGCCGCTGGCCACTCTGATGAAGCTGCCCAGAGCAGCGCCAACGAATATCAGCGACGGCATGGCTGGTGTTGATCCTGCCATGAAAGGAAGTGCCTCCGGAGCCGCTGCCGGGGCGCCGCCAGCCAGGTTGATTCGATTTCGGCAAAGATGACTCAGGGTCTGAATGGCTCTTGCCGATGCCCTTCGATCCGCCAAAAGAGGCATACAGTCAAACGGCGATTCTACGAAGGTAGATTTCACACGCTTCAAGAGTGCGATGGAGGGGGGGAATAAGTGACAGGCACGGGCTTGAGCTGGGCAACTATTAAGGAATGGAAAAGCTCTGGACTGGTCCCGAGTTGTCGAAGACCTTATAGAAGAGCGGCGGACGGCAATGGCTGTCCACGACAGTGTGCGTCTATCGACGTCACCTCTAATTGGAAAGGCTCTGGTGCCTCGTCGGCTCAGGATGCTCTGAGGCGAAAGCAAGGAGACTTGCGCCCATCACTTCAGGTTTGATCGGCGAACTTCTTTCCGCAACGGGTGTCGCGCAAGACGGCGTTGGCGAGGTGGAAAAAGCTAGTTGCCGAAGCTGAGACTTTCGCTTTTTCGTGGGGATTAGTTATCGATGAAATGGGGCAGGTCCGTGGTCCGAGCGATACTATGACCCGGCCGAACTTCACGTGATCTATGAATGCTCAATTAAAGTGAAGGAAGCTTGTGACGGGAGCTTCTGAAACAGATGCCGAATACTCAAGAGCCATGAACGATGTTTCTGAGGGTAAGGATGCAAATCCAGAGAGTTTTGACGACGCTACACCAGGTCTGCCAGATCTGCCGAAAGAAGGTGCCATGCACGGAAGAGATCGCTGCCTGGTGGTATTCGTTAAAGCAACCGAGAACGCGCGGATATAGCGGATAAAGCGGTTAAGGATATCGAAGCTGGCCGTCCGTCGAGAAATATGAGCCCTTGGCAATATGGACGATGTATTGACGCAAGCACGCGCAGCAAATTAATAGAGCGCGACATGATAGAGACATAGAGTCTCTTAAAAGAGAAAAAGTGAAATAGTTTCTAGGGGCATCTGCTTCAGACATTCCTTCAAATAAACTATGTTCAATCCTCAGGAATTAAATGATATAGATCAACGACTTCAGCAGAAGGGATAAAAAGCGGCCTTTAGACTACCAGAAGATAAGTCTGTACCTCCTGAAGTTGGTTTGTACTTTTACAGAACCGGAACTGGAGAAGATGGACACGAGGCCACACGCCGCATTGGTCGTGGGTGACATAGATAACTGCCGATAACGTCACTACTTATGTTCCGGGAATGACCACGTCTGTCGAGAGGGAGCTACAGGTTTAGTCAACGAAATGAGAGGGTCTAAAGGCTCCGGCCCGAAGCTGAGGGCAAGGGCGGCGTCGCTGCTATCGCTTGGGTGGGTTATGACGCTCCTCCGGCACCATGGACTGGTGATACATCTGTTGCGAGTACGCACGATGCCGAACTGGGCGGAAATAGCCTTGCAAAGCATCTAGAAGGAGTTGAGGACTCGCGCAATGCTTCGGAGCGCCCGTCCACCAGTCAGTTCTGGGGCACTCCTACGGTTCGACAACATCGTCTTACGGAGTTGCGCAAGTAAGACCAGGTGTTGTGGACGACTACGCCGTGTTTGGCTCACCAGGAGTAAAAGATGCCGCCGCGATGCGTGTTCCCGAAGGGCACAGCTATGCGATGACGTATCTTCCGGGACCGAATGGCGCAGGGGACATTAATAACTCGCTTAATTATTCGTAAGTGATGTTAAAGGGGCACTGGTGCTTTGGGGATTGATCCGCACGTCCCAGGCTCTGGCTTCAAGATCATGGATCCGGGAGGCTCCGGCGCTAAGCATTCATGGGATGCGCATGTGCGTTATCTGGATGAAGGAACTCAGGCCCAGTCGATTCTTGCCAAAGTCGTGGCGGGCACTGCGGGGTGAGATTCTTGCGGTCCTGGGAGCTTTTGGCCCTTGGTCAAAGGCAAAGTCCGAAGGCCGGTGGCGACTGGATTCCGCCGGTTTGCATATGAGGATACGAGCCGTTGGAGCTTGGTTGTCAAAGTTCGATCCATCGAGACTCAGCTATCGGAGTCCGAGTTGTGACGGAACCCTAAACGCAAAGGAGGGGGAGTAGCATGTTCGAAAGTCGGACGGCCCTTTTATGACGGTTTGAAGCCGTTTGGTGAGCGGGAGGACGTCGATTCCGCCCGGCGTGGGTTGGCGGACGCGCTGGCCCGCGCACGAGAGCGCATCGACGACCTGCTCGGGCCGCGCCAATGGACCTGGATCGATTCCCCGGCCGAGAAAGCGGGGCCGTGCCATGTCGGCGACGACCGCGGCGGAATCGACTTCTCACGCCAAGGAATGACGATGGGCGTTCCCGCGCAGTGTATTCGGCGAGCTCGTCGACGTCGTGCGCGAAGAGGTCGGCCCGCTCGGCTTCACGGAAACCGTCGACATCTCCGCCGACGAAACCGGCGAGGTCAACCTGTTCAACGTCGACGACGGAGGCTACGTCGGAATCGTCCTATCCGGCGGCCCTCGCGCCTTCTCCATGCGCTACACCACCGGATGCCGCCCTATTTCCGAGACCGCCCGTTTCCCAAGGACGCCCCGCTGCGAACGTCGGCCGCGCCGAAGCCCAGGCATCCGGTGCGCGTGGAAGCATTCGGGCCGATTCGGACGGCGTCGATGCCCCTCAATTCGGGGCGGCCGGGAGGTGCGGATCGGCGGCTCAGGAACGCCGAGTCGTTCGGAGCGAGCGCCGGGGAGCCGAAGGTTGGACGGCACAGCGAGGCTGCCGGGGAGTTCAGGGAGTGCTGGCCGACGTCGGCAGGGGCGTCATCGCGCTAGCCTTCGGAATGGCGGCGACCCGGCTGTGCGGGACGGCAGCGATTCGGCCCAAGGGGTCACGCGCGGCGGTCGCCAAATGACGCACACCCGAGCGGAGCTGAGCGGCCAAGCCGAGCCACTGGCTCAAGCGACGCCGCACACCCAAGACGAACCGCCGCAAAGCTGGAGAATTCAAGGCGAGGCTGCCTCGCCGGACGGAAACCCACGTCCACGTCGACCGCTCCCGATGCGACTGAACCGAAACGGGATGCGCGGGACGGTTGGACCTCGCGCTGGCCGATAGTCGACGACTGACGCGGTTGGCCGGGACTTTCCTGTAGAAGCCCCGGCCAACTGCGTCAGAAGCCAACTGCATCAGAATCGGTGGACTCCTTTTTGCAAAATTGCGATGGCTGGCTGGCGGCGAAAACCGCCATACGGCGTTCAGTGGTGACTTTTTCCCCGTAAATCCAGGGCCAAAGTGCTCGTTGCCCAAGTGGTAATGGTCCAGTGTCTGGCCTACACTGATGTGCGTAAGATTACTTGTCTCGATGTGTGTGAGGATTAACAATGACCTACGATTATAGTCAACTTCCTGAGCTTACAGGATTCTTAAAAAGGGCTGCGATTGACGCATACATGCGCAGCGAAGAAGGCTATGAGATTATAGGAAGTCACTATTGGAAACAAGGAATTCCAGACCCAAACTCCGGGATCGAGGTCAGTGAGACCGTTTCTCTCCCTGATCCAAAATGGAAAAACGGAGGAGATTATACAACGACTGCGCTATTTGGTGATTTAATGGAAGACCTGGACGGTCATCGTAGAGATAAAAGAATTCTCTGAAAAATTCAGCTCTATAAGAAGCAAGATAGACGCCATCGTCAACCCATGGATGAATTTGCCGGATCCTCAGGGAATGGCAGACGAACTCACTAGGTATCACAATGGCGTCGTTGTCCAACTCGCTTCGAAATGGGAGAAGTCAGGCTTCCTGATCCGGGGACAAATATTCCAGGGGTTAACGAAGAAGGTCAGGATGAACATCCTCCGACTAACGTGACCCCTGGTCCGATTGGAAAAGTATACCGGTGACCTAAGCTTAGGCAGCGCAAAGCTTGAAGGGCAAGCGATGTACGCGTTTAAGCAACTATATGTCACAAGACTTCCATTAGTTATTAAGAATCTATGTGTGCTGTCGAACCTTCATGCTTCTAGTCTTCTTGCAGAACAAAGAGCTTTTTCTCGGTGTTAGAACACAGATTACGAAAGCTGTGGTGGATGCGACGACTGCCTTCAATCAAAGTGCTGCAAAACAAGATGCCTCATTTGACATTGGTTTAGACGTTCTTGGGTGGGGTCTGGCCGCCCTAGCGCTGCCTACCGAAGGGGTTGGTGCGATTCTAGTAGGCGTAGCGCAGATCATTCAGACAATCGTCAAGGACATGAAAAAGTGAAGCGGAGAAGCTTACCGTTCAAGGAAATACATACACAAGTATGATCTCTGAGTTTGAGAAGTCCATTTCAGCTTTCGCCGAGAAGTTTAAAGCTATGGAGGAAAAAGGTTGCCGTCGCCCTTAACTCATTCTCATCAGATTTGGTGAAAGGGGATCAAGGAAAGGACTTTGACGATGCAAACTTCCATCTTGTCCGCCCCGACAGTTCTGTGGTTCACGATGGCGGCAATGAGAAAGAAGTGACGGCAATAGACGGGGATTCAGTCCAGACGGCCGTTGATCTCTTAGGCAAGATCTCTTATCTATTGGGTAATTCGGCTGCGGAGCTGAATCGCTCTGACATGGCGGCCGTTGTGACTCGTCCGGGCGCAGTTGGCATGGCTCCTTCGGGCCCAGCACGGCCTACGGCGACCTCCGGCAAAGGCTGTACGAACTGATCCTCGATTTGAATTGGCAAGTTGATGCGGGCGCTGCGGCTTTACTTAAGACGTATGAGGACTTCGATTACGCGGACGGGGAATCTCAGACGGATCTCGAGAATCTCAATGAAACGATCGAGCAGGGAAGCGGGTGAATCCATACGATGACAGCTCACAGGATAAGCGAGGTGACATAACGATCAACCGTCGTTAGCCCTTGCGGAACCGTGGTATTCGTAGGCGTAGCTGTGAATCGACTCCGGAGCGTTGCTTGGCGAGACGATCCGGCTGGCGTCGGCCGATTGCAGATCGGCCGACGCCAAGCAGCGGGAGGACGCCGTCGGCAGGGTCACTGCCACGTCGCCGTCGTCGGGTCGACGCCGTTTGCCCTCGCATTCTCGTCGATGATCGACTTCAGCCAGTCGGTGAGGCCGGGCTCGATCTTGTCGTAGTACTGGCGGAACCGGTCGTCCATGACGTACCCGCGCGCGATGAGCACGTGCTTGGAATGCGTCGTCAAACCATGTGCCGAGCGAAGCGCGGTGGGCCTCGACGAGCTCATTCGCCCGATCTGAGCCGGGCTCGACGCCGTCGCGTTTGGCCTCCGCCAGAGACTGTTCGAGGGCTTGGGTGTCTCTGCCGACTCTGAACCAGTCCTCCGGCGTCATCTTCGCCTTGACGGCCTCGGACTGGCGCCATTCCGGGGTGTCGCCCCACTTGGCCTGAGCTTCCTCTTGCCACGCAGGATCCCAGCCGCCGAAGTGTTCTGCCTTCTGGGCGGGGTCGAGATTCGTTCCCATCTTCATCGTCTCCATAATGTGGTCTACTGCGGAGACTTTCTGCCGCAGATGGGAGATGCGTTCGAGGAGCAGTTCGCGTTGCCTGGCCAGGTGCGCGAGCTCGTCCAGGCCCGGATCGTCGAGCAGCTCGGCGATCTGCGCCAGGGCCATGCCGGTTTCCCGGTACAGACATACGCGCTGGATGCGCTCCACGTCCTCCCGGGTGTACAGCCTGTAGCCGGACCACGAACGCCAGCTCGGCGCCACCAGGCCGATTTCGTCCCAGTGGTGGAGCGTGCGAACGCTGACGCCTACAAGGTCGGCGACCTGGCCCACGGTCAGCTCCTGCATGTTCTCTCCCATGGCTCTAGCTTCCAACCTCACGTCGCGTGAGGGTCAAACGCGGCGCGAAAACGGCGAAAGGGGCGTGTCTCGGCTGGGGTTGCGGCGGCCGCGGGAAGGGCGCGGCCCCGCAGATGGCGGAGCATGACCGCGAAGCCGGAAGTTGCGACGGACTGCGACCTGGCGGGGTGCGGCCGCGAGAGGCCGAAAGCGACGCTCAGAAGGCACGCGCCGGAGACCCTAGCGCCGCCGGTACTCCTCCGGGAGCATCGCGTCGGTGAAGGTGTTGAACAAGGACAGGAGGGCTCCGCCCATAATCGCCGCCGCCCAGGTGGACACGGTCACGCCTATGTCGAACCCGGCGGTGAGGGCTGCGGTGAGCTTGAGCATTGCGGCGTTGACTATCAAAAAGAACAGGCCCAACGTGAGAATGTACAGCGGTATCGACAAGAACACCAGAATCGGGCGGACCAGACAATTGACGACGCCGAGGACCGCCCCCGCCGCCAAAAAGTAGAGGGCGATGTCCCGATTGTTGCCCAAGCCGTGCTGGCTGATGCCCGGCACAAAAAGCACACATAGCCACAGGCCGAGGGCGTTGATTGCTGCGCGAACTAGGTATCTCATGCCGTAACTCTAAGGCCGAGCGCTGGAATTTGCCTGGGTCGTCGGTTTGATTGCGCCCTCCGCTGATCCCCGTCGAAGGGCGCCTGGGTTGCGTTGTCGAAGGGCGACTCGTGTCGCCGCCGTTGAAAGGCGCCTGCGTTGCCTCGTCGAAGGGCCGCTCGCATTCCCCTGTCGAATAACCGCTCGCATTCCCCTGTCGAATAACCGCTCGCATTGCGCCGCCCGCGCGGGGCACACTAGATGCATGAGCAAGCAGCAGTGGTTCCGCCCAGAGATCCTCGACCTTCCCGCCTACGTGCCCGGCAAGAAGGGCGGGAACACGGACGTCGTCAAAACTCTCGTCCAACGAGAACCCCTTCCCTGCGCTGCCTGCCGTCCAGGCCGCGGTTTCAGCCGCCGTCGGCGACCTCAACAGGTATCCGGACATGTTCGCCACCGGGCTGATCCACGACATTTCGTGGTTTCACTAGTGGGTCGACGACGGCGTCGTCGTCGGCAACGGATCGACTGCGCTCATCGAGAAGATCCTTCAGGCGGTCGTGACGCCGGGCGGCGAGGTCGTGCTTCCCTGGCGCTCCTTCGAGGCGTATCCGATCGCCGTCCAGGCTGCCGGGGGAGCGGCCGTCAAAGTGCCGCTCAACGCCGACGGATCGCACAATCTGCCGGGTCTGCTCTCCGCCGTCACCGAGCGCACCCGCGCGCTTTTTGCTGTGCAGCCCTCAACAACCCGACCGGCGTCGCCCTCAAACACACCGACCTGGCGGGGTTCCTCGCAAAAGGTCCCCGAGCGCGTGCCCGTGCTGCTTGACGAGGCGTACATCGACTTTGTCGACATGGACGACGCCGTCCGCTCCGACGAGCTGCTGCGCGAGCACCCAAACCTCATCGTGCTGCGGACCTTCTCCAAAGCCTACGGGCTGGCCGGAATCCGCGTCGGCTACGGACTGGGGCACCCGGAGATGGTCGCGGGGCTGAGGGCGATCGGCACGCCCTTCGGCGTCAACGCCCTCGCCCAGATTGCCGCGAGTGCCGCCTTGCACTCCCAAGAGGAGGTGCGCGCAAGATGCAGCGTGATCATTCAGGAGCGCAGGAACCTCGTAGCGGCGCTCGCCGCGCACGGCATCGCCGTCCCGGCGTCCCAGGCGAACTTCGTCTGGCTCGCCGGATTCGGCGAAGCCCTCGAAAAACGCGTGCCTCGAGGAAGGCGTGACCGTGCGCCGTTTCGGCGAGGAAGGCGTGCGAGTCAGCGTGGGTGAGACCGAGGGCTCGCTGCGCCTGCTCAGGCCGTCGCGTCGATTCTCTGAACGGCGGCAGGAGGCCTGCCGGAACGAGCGGGACGAGTGCTTGCAGAGGCGGTGGGACAAGCGCTTGCAGAGGCGGCGGAACGAACGCTCGGAAAAACGGCTGCTGCCAAGCGTCGGTCAAACGCTTGGAAAGCGGCGGGCGTGGAAAGCGACTGGCGTCAATCGCCTGAAACCCGAAGCGCTTAAAGACGGTGGCCACGAAGGCCAGCGAGGTGAGACTTCGCCCAGGCCGATGGCTTTGACGCTCAGGGGTCTGCCCGCGCGTCCGAGGAGCGGCACGACGACGGCGCGGATCGCGATGGCGAGCCACACGGCTGCGTGAATCAGCCGAGCTCCCCGCGCCATGCGAGAACGAACGCAGCCGCCGCCCACAAGGCGTGCCACAGGACGGATGCGGCGAGGTAGACGTTCGAGCCGCGCTCGCGGATGTTCGTTTTGACATAGAAAAGCGTTCCGGCGAAGTACCCGAAGAAGAGGGCGGTCAGCAGCCAGGCTCGGGGCGAGGCTGCGAACCCGGGGGAGCCGTCGCCCGCAATGTCGAACATCACAGGGATCATGAGACAGGCGGCGACGATGGTGTCGAGGCCCGAAATCAGCGAGCGCTCGTCGCGTTTCCACGCCTCCCCACGCCGCGACGGCCACCAGCGGCGAAAAGACGAGCGCCCACCGCCACAAATAGGGCGCGCTGACGAGCGAAGCCAAGCCCAAAGCCGCGACGATCAGCCCGTAGAGCCGCACCGGCGGGAAGTAGCGTTTCTTGCATCTGGATTTGAGCCACACCGTGGCGCTGTAAAAAGGAAGTATCCGACGAACCAGAGCGCGAAGACCACGATCTCGACAGGCCGAAAGCCGCCCTCGACGACGCCGACCAAAGGGGGATCGTCACCATCGCCCACGCGCCATGGTATTGCGGAATCCACAGCCTCGCGTTGCGCCGCTTCTTGCGTTTCCTGCGCGAAGTTCCGGGCGAGGGCTTTGCCGACGGTCGTGGAAGTCATGGTCAAAGTCTACCGTCCGGGACCCGAAGGAGGTAAGGCAAACCTAATCGTCCGGGTTTGGGCGGGGCAGCCGTCCGGCCCGGAGGAGCGTGCTGAGGGCCGGAAAGCCGGTCGGAAAAGCCGGGCACAGCTCGGAAGGCCGTCGAAAAAGCGGTTAAAAAGCCAGGCACGGGCGGAAAGCCGGGCGGAAAACCGGTTAAAAAGCCAGGCACGGTCCGGAAAGCCGGGTGGAAAGCGCTCAGAAAAGCCGAGCCGCGGCTCGCTTGAGCTGGAATCCCTTGCCGGAGAGCTCGCTGGTGCAGGTGATCCCTTGCTCCTGGGAGACGGAACACCAGATTCCGTTGTGGGAGACGGTTGAGCCGTAGGCGACCTGGATGGAGGAGTTGAGCGCCGAGTGCAGTCGGCCGTCGCCTCCTTCGCCTGGCTCAGATGGTAGGTGGCCGTTTTTGTTCTCACAGCCGTCGGGAGAGGGATAGTCGTAGATGTAAATCGAGCAGGAGACGCTCTCGTCGTCGTCGTCGAACTTGCAGCGGATGTTGTGCTTCCCGGTGGTGAACTCGGTTACGTCTTTGGCGCCGCTGGGGGCGGGGCTCGCAAGATGCCACCACGAGCGGTCGGAGGCGAGGTCGGAGACTTCAGACGTGCTCTTCTTCATCTGCTTCGTCAGATCGACCGTGTACTCGGCGCCGCAGTTTTTTTCGACAGCGCGGACATCGCGGACGTGGCGAGCTTTCGCTCCTTGCTGAGCTTGTCTTCCTTTTTCGCCGCCTGGATGAAGACGGTCAGGCTTTTGGCGTCGTCTTTGACCGTGCACGAGCTCTTTTCCTTGAGCTGCGAGACGGCCTCGCGGGCCTCCTCCAGCGAGCCGTTGGCGTTGAGCGTGGTCTTCTTTGTGGGCGACGGCGCTTCCGCGGTGGTCGACGTCGCCTTCGGATCCTTGTCGGGATCGGCGGCGTCGCGCCCGTCGCGTATGACCTTGATGTAAAAGACGGCCAGTGCGAGAAGCAACACTCCTGCCGCGAAAACGAGGAAGTAGAGGGGGCGGCGGGACTCGGGGGGTTGCTCCTGCCATTGCGGAGAGCCTTGATCAAGCCACGGATTGTCAGGCGCAGAGCTCATTTGCCTGATCACCGTCCTTTCAGATCGCCTGCCTAGCATTTCAAAAGTAACCTACCGGGCACCCCTTCTTGCTAGTTCTGTCCACTGTGAGGCGCAGCCTCCGTTTTGGACGCCGGTTCTCACGGGGAGGTTAAATCTGAAAGAATCTTCCGGGGCGAACTTCGGCTCCGGGGCCTTCTGCGCATCGCCCCGACCCTGCCGGAGGTTGCTGCTATTGTAGGTGTGCAGGCGTCCGGTCAGAGAGTGCAGACGCCCGGTTGACGAGTTTGGAAGGCATGGCAATGAAAGAAATGGCGTCTGGCGACATCAGCGCCGCAGATCTGGCGCGCAGCGCCGATTTGCTTGAGAGGATCCACGGGACCTTCAGGGGCCGCGTCGTGGGGCAGGACGCGCTGTATACGGCCCTCGTCACGTCCTTGCTCGCAAGGGGGCACGTGTTGCTCGAGTCTGTGCCGGGCTTGGCCAAGACGACGGCCGCCACGACGATCGCCTCCGCGATGTCGGGGACCTTCTCGCGAATCCAATGCACGCCGGACCTTATGCCCAACGACATCGTCGGCACGCAAATGTACTCGTATGAGACCGGCACCTTCACGACCCAGCTCGGTCCGGTGCACGCCAACGTCGTCCTTCTCGACGAAATCAATCGGTCCTCGGCGAAAACGCAGTCTGCGATGCTCGAAGCGATGCAAGAGGGTCAAACGTCTATCGGAGGGGCCGTTTACGAACTCCCGCGTCCCTTCACCGTCATGGCCACCCAGAACCCAATCGAAGAGGAGGGCACGTACGTTCTTCCCGAAGCCCAAATGGACAGGTTCCTCATGAAAGAGGTTTTGACCTACCCGAAGCCCTCCGAAGAGGTCGAGATTCTGACGAGGACGGCGACGGGCACGTTCAACCGAAGAAGGAGCGAGAACCCGGTCACCACGGAAGACGTTCTGTTCCTTCAGAACACGGTCCAGCGGGTCTACGTCGACGACGCCGTCAAGAAATACATCGTCGCGATCGTCAACACCACCCGCGGCGGCGGACCCAGGCCGATCCAGGGGCTTATGGAGAACATCCGGGTGGGAGCCTCCCCGCGCGGCGGCCTCTCGCTCATGCAGGTGGGCCAGGCCCTGGCGCTTCAGGCGGGGCGCAACTACGTCATTCCCGACGACGTCAAACAGCTGCGGCACGCCGTGCTGCGCCACCGCCTGGTTCGGACGTTCGACGCGCTGGCCAACGACGTCACGCCGGAGGCGCTCATCGACATGGTCTTCAACGCAGTGCCGACGCCATGACTCGCACGACAGCAGGCCAGAGAATGGCTCTCATACGCGCCCGCCTGTCGCTCCCGCAGGTCAGGCGGGCGGCCGGCTCTTCGAGGGCTCGCACACTCGATCCTCACGGGCAAGGGAAACGACTTCGAGGATCTCACCGACTACCAGCCGGGGACGAGGTCCGGGACATCGACTGGAAGGTGTCCGCCCGCGCCGGAAAGCCCATCATCCGCCGGTTTGAGCGCGACACCGACGTCTTCACCCAGCTGCTCATGGACACGAGCCTCGAAATGCGGGCGCTGGCGCCGTCGGGCGAGGCGAAATCGGCGATCGCCTTGGCGACGGCGGAGACCCTCGCCTATCTCGCCTCGTACCGCGGCGACAGGGTGGGCCTCGTCTACGGCAACTCGGCGGGGGCGATGCGCCTTCCGGCCCGCCACGGTTTGAGCCATCTCGATTTCGTGCTCGATCGCACCGAGCACGCCTTCGAGACAGGCGCAGGCGGAGACTAACGTCACCGCCGTCGTCGATTACCTTCTGAAGACGACGCGGGAGCGCTCGCTCGTCATTCTCGTCACCGACCAGTTCTGGCCGACTCTCGCGGCGGAATTCACCCTTCGCCGGATCCGCGAACGCCACGAACTCATGGTTGTTCGCATCGAGGACATGCCCCTGACCGCCGAGGGCGTCGCCGCGATGGCAGACATAGAGGAGAACCTCTTCCTCCCCGAGTATGTGCGCGAGGACGTCGAATTGCAGCGCGAGGTCCAGGCGGAGCGCGCGATGCGCGAGTGGGGCGCGTCCGAGCTGCTGGCCCGCTACGGCGTGCTCAATGCGTCGCTGGCTTCGTCCGCCGACATCCTGTCCGTCGTCGTCGGCCTGTTGAAGAGGCAACATCATGCAAAGTAACGAGTTTTTCCGGCCCGGGACGGGCGCCGGGGTCGTCACATTGGCCGCCGGCCTCGCCGCGCTCGCAGCGATCTTGTGGTTTGTGGGCTGGCATTACGCCTACGCCAAGCGGCGCGGACTGCAGATCGAGCTCGCCCCGGTCGTTCAAACACAGCGCGAACGTTGGATTTCCACGCTCAATCGATTCGGACGGAGGACTTGCGCGAGCTCCATCAGCTTCTTTCGCGAACCATGCGTGAGATTCTGGGCGAAAGGGCGGGGCGGGATCTGAGCACGTGGACCGTCTCAGACCTCAGGGCGAGCGGAAAGTTCACTTCGGTGTGCGGGCTCCTCGAGTCGTGGGAGCAGCCCGCTTTCGGCCCCGTGAGCCAGGCCGACGCCGAAGAGTCCGTCCGGCGCGCAGTCGAGGAGGTTTCATCGTGGTAGTGCCCTGGGCGATTCCCCTGATCTGCCTTGCGTCTGCGGCCATAGGGCTTGCCGCGTGGTTCCTCGGCAAGGACCGGCGCGCCCGGAGCGTCTCCTATGTTGCGCACACCCGCTTCCTGCGCCGGGGCGCGAGGTATCGCAGCCGCATGGCGAGACTGCGGCTGGCGGCGGCGGCTCTGGTCGCCGCCATGGGGGCAGCTGCCGTTTCCTCGGCGGTCATCGTGGCGCGGCCGTCGAGTTGAGGACCCACTCCTCCAAATTGGCTTCGCGCGACCTTATCCTCTGCCTCGACGTCTCGGGGTCCGTCGAGGCGTTCGACGCGCAGGTTCTCAAGACGTTCGCGGAGATGGTCGATCAGTTCCACGGCGAACGGGTCGCCCTCGTCGTGTGGAACCGGTCCTCGACGGTCGTGTTCCCCTGTCCGACGATTACGCGATGGTTAGGAAGAGCTGGGCCGCGTCAGGAAGGTCCTCAAGGAGGCCGAGACGTCGACGACCTGTACACGAGGACTTCCGCGGGAGACCGGTTCGCGGGCGCCTCGCTCATCGGCGACGGACTGGTCAGCTGCACGCAGAGCTTTGACTACGGAGACAAGGACCGTTCCCGCACGATTCTCTTCGCCACGGACAACTGGCTTGAAGGCAGCCCGGCCTTCAGCTGAAAAGAGGCCGCGAGCATAGCCCACAAGCGCAAGATACGCGTTCTGGGGCTGCTCAT